>VOFC01006490.1_pt1 | contig 19257 bp, 40 predicted proteins | sample 5384161 | NCBI WGS metagenome assembly VOFC01 (sample SAMN12384722, study PRJNA508395) | human gut metagenome | isolation source: healthy gut B | host: Homo sapiens
TCCTCCAAGTGGTAGTAGCCATGAGAGCCGCCCTCGATATTCTCAAAGGCGATAGGAACGGGGGAAGTTCTTTTCAAGGGTAGCGAAAAAATCACTGTACTGCTCCACATCGCCCGTCAGTGCGTCCACGGCAATATCCGGCAATTCCTTTCCCTCGGTTTGGGACACGTCAAAGACGGACACCACCTTGTAGGCGGGTATGGTGATCTCCTTTTTCCTCGGTGACGGGCTTTCCGTCCTTGCCGATTACAGGCTTCTGCGTGTGCGGGTCGATTTTCTGCATTTCCTGTTTGATTTTATAGGGCGACGGGCAATGATTTTAATTCCCTTTTGCCCTTTCATCACGTTTCGCTCAAAGTTGTTCTTCCAAGCGGAAAAGCCCGCCACAAAGGGAAGCGTCCGGCTTCTGCATGGCGATAAGGACGGTGTTTCGGAAGCTGTAATTATGGAATTTTGACATGACGCGCAGATATTCCTTGTAACGCTCGCTTTCAAAGAGTTCCGCAATGCCCTGTTCCAAGCGGTCAGTTATCTCTTTGAATTTCTCGGCGGGCTTTTCGCTCGTCAGCACGATAGGGATAACCGGGCGCGGCTCCTGTGGCTGCTCTGCGGTCTGCGCCGTTCTCTGCCCCGGCGCGGCTGCGTCCATTTCTACCTTTGACGGGTCGGGGCTTTCCGGCTGCGGGGGGCTGCGGCGTTACCCGGTATTCCTCCGGCACGTCGCGCCCGTCGTACCATTCTGTAAAGGTGTTGCGGTTGTTGTAGATATAGCCCTTTTCGGTAAACATACCGTCGTCGTTAATGGAAGCGTCGCGCCCGTATTCCTCATACATGAAATACCGTTTCACTTCGTCGGATAGCTCCGGTTCTTCCAGTTCATCAACCAGATAACGCCCGTATTCTTTTCATTGTGGACGGACGGGTAAATCCAGTAGCAGTCAAGGTTTTGTGCAAGGTTGATGATGTCCTGTAAGCTGTCGGCATGGTCGCCGTATTCAATGGCTGCAATGAATTTTTCCCTGTCGTCGTCAAACTGCATTTCCAAGAGCTTCCCTAAATAGTTCAGCTCGTCGGGGTGGGAATACTCGCTTAAATGTTCCGTCAAGCCGGGGATAGTGGATTGAAATTCTGTGAAATGCCATTCCTCATAGTGCTTGAAGTCAATCCCGATACGGTCAAAGACTTCTTTCAGATGTTCGGCAGTCGTGGGGAATGTCACCCATTCGCCCGCGGGTCTGCCCTCGGTGTACTTCCCAAGATTGGAAAGATAGCCGCTTAAAATCGGTTCTGCCATTTGTTCGCTCCTTTCTTTTTTTTCAATCATGCGGTGCATAAGCTCAAAATCCTCAATGCTCATGCTCCCGTCAAATACATAGGGGTTAAAATCCTCCCCGTCCCGGTAGGGCTTTTTCGGAAAAGGGAAGCCCCGCTTCATGGGCGGCTGCCCTCGCTTCCTCGATAACCTCCGGGGGAAGCCTGTCGTCATGCGCTCCGATAAAACCGTCAATGTCGTTCATGCTGTTTTCGTAGTGGTAACGCACTCCGGCGGTCAGCTCGTCAAGGCTCATGTCCTCGCCTAAATGCCCGCAATAGTAGCCGTTTAAGATAACGGCGGCGGGGTCGGTGCTTTTGATTTCCTCTAACCGGCTCCTGTCCTCCGGGTAGAGCGTATCGTCCATATCAAGATGAAAATATTCCGCGTTCCATGAACGCCCCTGTTTCCAGAACGCTACCCATGCGATACCGTCCCTAAGCTCGTCTTGATAGTCCTTTACGGTGTCCCGTAAACTTGCCATAAATGAAAACCTCCTTTCTCTGCGGCAGCGTCATAAGCTGCATTTTTTGGCTGCATAGCCTACTACGGGCACACCCGCATTTCTGCCAAAGTTTTATGAAGATTTTTAGAGGCTTCCCAACAAGCAAAATCCCCGTCCGGCGCGTCAGCGTCGCAACGGGGATTTACGGAAGTGGGTACCCGCTTCCTATGCTTGCTATTCAAGTTTTTAGTTCTTCTGTACTTCGATACGGTAGTTGACGTATTTCCCGCCAGTATCGGCTAAAACGATAGTTCCGTCGTAGGTCTTGCCTGTTTTCGGGGAGTAGAGCTTTTTCACATTCGCCTTGCCGGATTTAAGGAGCGCGGCGGCAATCTTCGCGGAAAAAGCGGTCTTGCGTTCCTCGAAAAAGCGGTCGTTCTTCCACATGACAAAGGCACATTCTTTGTTGCTGCAATAATAGTTTTTCTTCCCCTCATGGACGGGGGAACCGCAACGGGGGCATTTGCCGACAGAGGGCTTTTCCTCCCGGAACAAATCCTTTTTCCCGTCAAGTGCTGCGGCGTGTGTCCGCACAAGCTCCCGCGCCATAGCTTCAATGCCGGACAGAAATTCGCCGGGGTCTGCGGCTCCCTTTGCTATCTGCGTCAGATTGTTTTCCCATTCTGCGGTAAGCTGTGGGGAAGTCAGTATATCCGGCAAGCACTAGAGATAAGGGCGGCTCCATTCTGCGTGGGGATAAGCTGCTTGCCTTTGCGCTCCGCAAAGCCGCCCTTTACCAGTTTTTCAATGACGGCGGCGCGGGTGGCGGGAGTGCCAAGCCCCCGGCGTTCCGCGTCCGGGTCGGTGTCCCCGTTCCCGGCGCGCTCCATAGCAGAGAGAAGCGACGCTTCGCTGTGGGGCTTCGGCGGCGTTGTGATATGCTCCGTTACCTTTGCGGCGGGGTTAGGAAAGCCCTGTCCCTCGGAAAGCTTCGGCAGCGTCACGCCCTCATTTTCCCCGTCCTCTGGGTCGGGTTTATCTTTCAGCGTCGCCCGGTATCTGTGTTGAAGCTCTTTCCAACCCTCCGCAAGTACGGTCTTTCCCCTTGCGGTGAAGTCTGTCCCGGCGCATGAGAAAACCGCCGTAACCGCTTCAAAGATATGCGGCTCGGCGGTGGCAAGGAGCAGACGCGCCCCCGCAAGGGTGAGGATATTTCTCTCTCGCTTTCCGGCAGCGCGTCCGGGTCAGCCTTTGCAAGCTCCATAGTGGGAATGATTGCGTGGTGGTCTGATACTTTTCTTACTGTCTGTTACCTTTGCAACCTCCGGCGTGAAGTCCGCGCCCGCCATAAAGGGGAGCTTTTCGCAAAGCAGCGCGATAATGCCCGCTGCGGTGCCGCCCATGTCGTCAGTAAGAAAGCTGCTGTCCGTCCTCGGATAGGTCAACAGTCTCTTTTCATAAAGGGCTTGTGCAAGGTCAAGGGTCTGTTTCGCGGTGTAGCCGAAAATGCGGTTCGCTTCCCGCTGCAAAGAGGTAAGGTCAAAGAGCTTCGGCGGGGCTGCGGTTTTCTTCTCTCTGGTAAGGGAAACGCATACCGCCGTTTCTGTTTCGCAAGCCCCTTTCAGCGCGTCGGCTTCTGCCTTGTCTGAAATCCTTTCGCTTGCCGCTTCCGCGCCGGATAAATCAAGGCGCACATGATAATATTTTTCTTTCTGGAAATGGGAGATAGCCGCGTCCCGGTCGGTGAGCATTTTTAAGGTCGGGGTCTGGACGCGCCCCACGTTCAAGGTCTTTCCATACAGGCAGGAGAAAAGCCGGGTGGCGTTAATGCCGATAAGCCAGTCAGCCTTTGCGCGGCAGAGGGCAGACGCAAAGAGCGCGTCGTAGTCCGCCCGTCTTTGAGGGAAGCAAAGCCCGCCTTAATCGCCCCGTCCTCCATTGAGGAAATCCACAAGCGGCGCATCGGCTTCTTGCAGCCCGCCACTTCGTAGACAAAGCGGAAAATCAATTCTCCCTCGCGCCCCGCGTCGCAGGCGTTGACCACTTCGGAAACGTCGGCGCGGTGCATAAGCTCTTTTAAGGTCTTGAATTGCTTCCCCTTGTCCGGGTCAACGGCGTACTGCCATTCCTCCGGCAGAATGGGTAAGCTGTCAAAACTCCATTTTTTATATTGCTTTCTCCCCTGGTAGGCGGCAGCTTCCGCGGATAATGGTGTGAAGGTACAACGTTCCAAAGGGACGCATTTGAAGAGTTGATACCAAATGCCCGACGCAATTAGGACCGGAGGACAGCTACCAGAAAAGGAAACAGGAAAGGAGCCGGAAAAAAGGCGGTTATGGAGATCAGACGGTATCAGGAAGATTTTACAGAACCCCGTTTATATAGGTGCTGCTGTTTATGGGAAAACAAAACAGATGCTTGCGCAGAATATTCCCCTTCAGATGATACCAAAAGAGCAGTGGGAAGTGTGTGAAAATGCCTGGGAAGCAGTTGTGGAACGGGCGATTTATGAGAAAGCACAGGAAATTGCAAAGGAACGCTGGAAAGATACGTTGGATAACTGGGCTGCAAACCCAAAAGAAAAACAGGGGGGCAGATGGCCCTTTTAAGGGAAAGGATTTTCTGCGGGCATTGCGGAAGACGTCTTGGAAGAAGCAGGAGCGGAGGTAATGAGAAACACAAATATATGGTTTATAAATGCCCTTCCTTTTCCCTTACAGATCATACGGAATGTTTCCGGACGGTGAATGAAATTTACATCAATCAGGCAGTCAAGGCAGCACTCCGCTACCAGATCCAGCTTGCTGTAGAAAGTAAGAAAACCTATGGTGCAGAGTTTTATCAAAAGCTGGAGCAGGAGGTAGCAGAAAAAAATAAAAAAATGCCAGACAGAAGTATGAGAAATATGGAAGAAAACTGGAAACCTTGTTTGAGCATTATGCTACCGGGCTGTTGGACTGCAAGGAATATCAGGAGATTAAATCAATCTATCAGGAAGAACAGCAAGCAGCCAGGCAGAATATGAAGCAGATACAGCTTCGTGGACAGCACCTGTTAGATCAGGTGAAGGCAAGAATGGATTGGACAGAGGAACTTCTAAAGTACCAAAGATTTCAGAAGATAGAGAAAGGAATTGCGGACCGCTTTATTGAAAAGATTACGGTATATTCCAAAGACTATGTGGAAATCGTGTTCTGGTTTGGGGATTTATTTGAAAAGGAGCTGGAAAAAGAACTAGACAATATGGAAGGAGGTCTTCCGTATGCAGTGTGATTTTGTTTTTGCTTATCTGCGTCTTTCCAGAGATGATAAAGAAAAATGGAGGAAAGCAACAGCATTAAAAATCAAAGGCTTTTAATTCAGCACTTTGTAGAAAACCAGCCGGAGTTTGCAGGGGCAAAGTTTTTCTTCTTTGTAGATGACGGTTACAGCGGTACAACGTTTGACCGCCCGGAATTTAAGCGCATGATGGGGCTGATTACCAGGAGAAAACGAATCTGTATCATTGTCAAAGATTTGAGCCGCCTGGGAAGGGATACCATAGAAACACAAAACTATATCGAAAAAATATTTCCGTTCCAGGGGGTGCGTTTCATTTCAATCAATGATTTTTATGACAGCAGCCAGAAACCTTCCTGAAAGAAAGGATACGGAGATTAAATTTAAGAACCTGATCAATGGGATTTATCCCCAGATTTGTTCAACAATATCAAAAAAGTTATGAGGAAACAGGCTGAAATGGGACAATATCATGGTTCAATCCCAACATACGGATATTGCTTCCATGACGGTGTTCATACAAAACTTCATCTGGATATGGAGGCAGCTTCCGTTGTAAGGGGGATTTTCGACCAAAGGTTGGAAGGAAAGACCTATGCAGACATTGCCAGGGACCTGAATAAAAAAAGAAGTTGAAACACCTACCGTATACCTTCAAAGGAAAGGCTGGGCGCCGGAAGCAAAGAAATCTGTGAAATTCTGGGACGGAAATTTAGTAAAGCTGATTTTGTTTAATCCGGTTTATGCAGGACTGACGGTAAGAGGGAAAACAGAAACCAGGGTTCCGTCAAAAGAGAGTACCGATATATTTCAAGAGAGGATTGGATTTGCGTAAAAGGAGGACACGAAGCGATTGTAACGGAGCAGGAGCTTCAGAAGATCCAGGACATGGTACAGAAGGACAGAAAATATTATGGGCGGACACCGTCTTCTGAGAATATTTTTCAGGTTTGATCCGTTGCGGACATTGTGGTCGGAAAATGCGGATACGGACAGAATACAAAGAAAAGCCGATTTATTGTAAAAAGTGTTACGACAGCCCCAATGCTTCCTGTTATCCAAAGAAATATAAGCAGAAAGACTTGGAAGAACTGGTGCTAGTTATGATAAAACAACAGGCAGCTCTTGCAGAGGATACCATAAAGCAGTTAAAGAGAGCCAATCAGACTTTGAATATTCCGAAACTCCGGTATCGGAAAAAGCAATATGAAAAGAAGCTGGCGCTTCGTAAACAGGAGAAAATGGAACTGTATGAACAATATGCAGAAGAACAGATTTCTTTGAAAGATTACCTGGCACGAAAAACAAACCTGTATGGAGAAGACAGCAGTTTATCAGCAAAAGATACAGGAGATAGAAGCAAGAATTTTAAAAGGGGAGGAGAAAAAACAAAAGGAGAAATCAGAGGGACTGCAACTTTTTGTAAAATATAAGGGATTGGAAGAGCTGTCTTATGAAGTTCTGCATGAGCTGATTGAAGTCATAAATTTTTATGATCCGGAACATATTGAAATTGTATGGAAATACAGGGACGAATTTCTGGAAGCAATAGGATAAGAAAGAACCGGGAGAGCTTATTGTCTTGGATTCCAGTAGAGAAGAAGATTTCATAAAAAGAGGAGGAAAACGCTACGGTGTCTTCCTCTTCTTTTGTATTAGGAGAAAATTTGGCAAAGAAGATGGGGGAAGAGCCATGTATCTTGAAACATATTCTATGGAAGAACTGATGGAACTGATAGAAGAGAAAGGATATTGTTCTGTGGAAGCAGTAGAAATTCTGAAAGAAATGGAACAGGCAAAAAAAAAGAGTATGATTTTTTACTCCGGGATTGTAAGGAAAAAGCGTGGAAAACAGACCAGGTGGTAGTTGATTATTACAGGTATCTCTTGGAAGAATTGCGGAAAGCGTTGCCCTATGATGCTATGGGAGGTCAGCACACGATTCCGATTCTGGTATTGCAAGAGTTCCGGAAACAGGATATTGTAGAAAAAATCAGGAATTTTATAGGCTGTCAGGCTGGGTTTTCTGATCATGATCTGTTACAGGAAATACAGAAATTTATTACCGTACATCTGGACCCGCAGGGAATTATCCTCTATATGGATGTACTGGGGAATCAGCCAGTGGCAAGGAATGCTTACAAACAGGGAGGACAAATGTGGTAAAAAAGAAAGAGTATTGGCGGTTCGGATACAAGCATTTTTATTGCAGAACTGCCGGAAGCGACCAGAAACATCATAAGAAAAGACTTAGAAGAACACGCAAGAGAACATCATTACCGGCTGGAGTGGGATTTGAAAAATAAAGACTATGTAGCAATGAGCCGGAGATTTTGCGATATGGAAGACATTTATATGGATACCCATCTGCATTTTTGTGAGGCAGGGGAGGATATAGAGCCCTATGAAAAAAGCCTGCAACGGACCATTTCTATCAGGTTATATCAAGACGAAGTAGAAGAACTCTGTAGGAAGTCTGGAAAAGTTGGGCTGTCAATCGGTGAACTGTTTGAAAACTTTGTTGCAGATTTGATTTGTGGTACACATACCAATGGTTCTGATGAACGCATGTATATTGAGCAATGGTTTGACCGGTGCTATTTCAGTATTATGCCAGAGGAAACATTTTTATCTTATCTGCTTGAAATGCGGGAGATAGACAGTGTTTTTGGAATGCTGGGAAATCTTGCAGGAGTTGAAGGATCTGGAAGAGCCGGATTGTTATGATAAAGAGGAACTGGAGATACAGCAGAACACCTTGGAAGAATATTTTCAGGAATATAGAACCTATACAAGAGAACCGACAGAAGACCAATTGGAAGCTGCTATGGAAAAGGTGCTGGAATGGAATAAAGAAAGAGAGTATTTGTTGGAGGAAATGTTCCAGAGAAGTCTTTGGGACGGTAGCCGGATTGGAGAAAGGAAAGAAAACAGTGATAAGTAATGCGGAAAGAATTGTGTTAAGAAATATGTACCCACCGGGGTGTCGGGTAGAGTTGGAAGATATGGAAGCTGATCCGTATGTAAAACTGAGCCCCGGTGATTTAGGAACTGTACAGTTTGTAGATGATGGCGGACAGATACATGTATCCTGGGATTGTGGATACAGCCTTGCTATGGTGTTTGGTGTAGATCATTGCAAATGTGTTATGAGAGAGGAACGTTTGCAGGAGATATTACAAAGGATACAGGCTATGCCATTTGAGAGCTTGGAAAAAAATGGAACGGTATGTTATGGAAAAATTATCAGGGGTTTTTCCTAAAATCAGTTTTCAGAAGAAAGAAGGGCAGGAGGTTTTTGTAGATATGGGAGTTGCCGCATTTTATGAAGAAGGGTCTTGGTGTGGCAATTCAATATGAAACTGACAGCCAGCAGCACATCTTTATAAAAAAAGATGGAAATGCAGGGACAGGATATTAAAGGAAAATTTGTCTTTCAAATGCAACAGAAACAGCGGTAGATTGAGAACAAGGATAGTAGAAATAAATAAGATTGTGATGATTAGTAATATTTGATAAGATATAAATAAAATTTATAAGAATATCGGGGGGAACGATATGAGGTATTGCTGTGAAAAATGTTTTTCTAATAAGTATTTAAAAGAATATATCTTATCGGAGAGGAATGTAGGAAAATGTGATTATTGTAATTCCAATGGAGTAAATATTATTTCTACAGGAGAAATAGGAGCCTATATCCGAGAGTGTTTAAAAAAAGCGTATGAAGATATAGAAAATGGTACAGGGGCGTATTGGGACTCAGAAGAGAAACAATATTGCAATCGGACAGGAAGGAGTGTAGCTCCTTATTCAATCAGAGATATTTTAGTAGAAGAAGAAAATGTTTTTAAACGAGGCTGTTATAGATACGACTATATTGGAAGATATATTTTCAGATTCAGGGTTAAGTTTTGAAAAAAAAAGCAAGGGAATCAGATGTATTTGAAGATATATAGATAATTGTAATTTGGTACTTAAAGATGATTTATATGGCCTTGACGTCAGAATCTCGGCTTTGTATTTCAGGATTTTAACCTGTTAGATAACTTCTCATTAAAGGATAATATATTCCTGCCACTGGTATTATCCGGAAAAAATATCCGGAGATGGAAAAGAGATTAAAACCGATTGCAGAAAAACTTGGAATTGATAAATTACTGGAAAAATATCCGTATGAGGTGTCCGGTGGGCAGAAACAAAGCGCTGAAATTGCAAGAGCGCTGATCACGAAACCACAGCTGATTCTTGCCGATGAACCTTCGGGAGCACTGGATTCGAAAGCGGCAGACAGTCTGATGAATCTTTTTACAACGATTAACCAGGATGGTCAGACGATTGTTATGGTGACACATAGTGTGAAAGCGGCGAGTAGTGCGAAAAGGGTGCTTTTTATCAAGGACGGAAAAGTATTCCATCAGCTTTACAGGGGAATCTTACGAACGAAGAAATGTATGAAAGAATTTCAGATACGCTGAAGATTCTTACCACAGGAGGTGAGGAGGATGAATAATTTCATCTATGAAAAACTTGCTGTGACCAATCTTAAGAATAACCGTAAGACCTATGTACCCTATATCTTTACAGGTGTTCTGACCGTCATGATGTTCTATATCATTGACGCACTGAGCAAGGGGGGAAGGTATTACCCAGAATACATTGAAGATATGTCTTCAGTATGCAACGGGTGTGATCATTGTATTTGCAGTGATTTTTCTGTTCTATACGAATAGTTTCCTGATCAAACGACGAAAGAAAGAGATCGGAGTATACAATATTCTTGGAATGGGAAAGCGGCATATTGCACGAATGATGGCAGTTGAGACGATCCTGACGGCGGGAATCAGTATTCTTGGCGGTCTGGTGTTTGGAATAATATTTGGGAAACTGATGTATCTGCTGCTCCTTAAGATTCTGCACAATAGCGTAGATATGCAGTTTTCGGTCAATGGGACTGCAATTGTACAGACTGTCATATTATTTGCAGGAATTTTTCTTCTGACGTATTTATATAACATTTTACAGATACAGCTGGTGAATCCGGTGGAACTTCTGCACGGAGGCAATCAGGGGAGAAAGAGCCGAAGAGCAGATGGCTGCTTGTGATCGTCGGTGTGGCGGCACTTGGCAATGGTTACTGGATTGCACTTACAACAGAGGCACCGTTAGAAGCACTTTTGAAATTCTTTGTTGCAGTGGTCTGTGTGATTATTGGAACTTATGCACTTTTTATTGCCGGAAGCATTGTGGTATTGAAAATACTCCGGAAAAATAAAGCTTATTATTATAATCCAAAGCATTTTACCAGTGTATCAGGCATGATCTATCGTATGAAACAAAACGGGCGGGACTTGCGAACATCTGTGTGTTAAGTACGATGGTGCTGGTTATGGTATCCACAACGGTATCTTTGTATGCGGGAATGGAAGATATCCTGGACTCACGTTTTCCAAGAGATGTTTCAATTGTCTGCAATGAAGGCCGATACAAATAAGGAAGAGACTCTTTGAACGACTGATAAAAGAACAATGTGAGAAAGCAGGGGTAAAAATAACCGACAGAGTCTGGTACAGATATGGAAGTATGAATGCGGTTCTGAAGGGAGATAAATCTGGAAAATGTGAATCAGTATTATCCGGATAATCATTTCTACTATGTAGAGATGATGACACAGGAAGAGTATAACCGGATAGAAAAACAGAATGTTTCGTTAAAGGAACAGGAGATACTGACCTATACCACGAATGGCAAATGTGGAAAAAAAGAGATAAACATTGCAGGACGGAACTATCAGGTGAAAAAAGAACTGTCCGAGATGACGAGCCAGCCGAAGAGTACGGCAGAAATGTACAATACATTATACATTGTATTTGCAAATGCAGAGCAGATTGAACGTATTGAGCCATTTTCTTATGCAGATAAATTCAACCTGAAAGGAGATGACGGAAAACAAAAAGAGACACTGGAACAGATACAGAAATGAATTTTATGAAAAGTTCCCGGATGGAACGATGGAAAGCCGTATGTTAAGCCGTTCTTCTTTTTATGAATTGTACGGCGGACTGTTCTTTATTGGAATCTATCTGGGAAGTATGTTTATTATGGCAACGGTACTGATCATTTATTATAAGCAGATATCGGAAGGCTATGATGACAGGGAGCGTTACCAGATCATGTAGAAGGTTGGCATGAGTAAAAAAGAAGTGAAGCGTTCCATCAGAAGCCAGGTCTTAAGCGTATTCTTCCTGCCGTTGGTTGTAGCAGCGATCCATGTTGCAGTAGCCTTTAAAGTAATGACAAAAATTCTGGGAGTATTAAATCTTACGAATGTATCGTTGTTTGCGGTATGCACAATCATTACGATAGCGGTGTTTGCGGTATTCTATATCATCGTTTACAGTATAACTGCGAAAGAATATTACCGGATCGTGAATTAAGATTAAGGGTTTACCATTGACTTTGTATCTTTCAGGTTGTATTGTTGTTTTAGAATGTTTTACGAATCAAGGAGGAACTTAAAAATGACAAGAGAAGGCGAAAGAGAACTGGTAAAAAGTGGAACATGTAAATGGCGGAGACGGTTATATTGTAAGAGAAGCAATGGTTACTTCGGAAGAAGTTGGAGAAGCCTGTAAGATGTATGCCAAGATTCATCTGGATCCGGGATGTGAAGTAGGATACCATTATCATCATGGTGAGACGGAGTCTTACTTCATTCTGACCGGACACGGAACTTATGACGATAACGGCGAAAAACAGCCGGCAAATCCTGGCGATCTGTTCCTGTGTAAAGACGGAGATGCGCATGGAATTAAGAACACCGGTGATGAAGAACTTACCTTTATGGCATTGATCTTAAAAAAATAATATAGGAAAAATATGAAAAACACCTGTCTGTAACTTGGATCATTTCAGGAATGATACCGGGCCGCAGACAGGTGTTTGTATTGCCATGCATTCGGAAGAAGCTGCCGGTGGCAGGTTCTCTGCATTGATTATAATGAACGGAATACATCCAGCAGCCGGTCATTATCCTCTGGATTCATAATGCAGAACCGTACATATTCTCCGTTCAGGCTTTCGAAAGAAGAACAGTCCCGGATCATGAGATTCTGGTGAATCGCCTTTTTCAAAGACATCGAAAGAAGTGAGTCCTTCTTTTTAAGATCTTTACAAGAACAAAGTTGGCATAAGCTGGGTAAATCTTTACGGTATCCAGTCCGGAAAGCTCTGTGCACATTCTGGTGCGCTCAGAATCAATGAGAGACCAGGTTTTCTGAATATAATCGATATCTTTCAACATCCGTTCACCGGCGTAAGCCCCGATACTGTTCAGGCTCCACGGATTCTGGTGGGTAAGAAGTGTCTGAAGAAATGCCTGATTACTGGTGAGACCATAACCAAAGCGAAGTCCAGGTGCGGCGAAGAACTTGGATACACCGCGGATGACCATGAAGTTGTCGAATTCCGGTACAAGAGAAACTGCAGAGAGGGAAGTGCCTTCCGGTGCGAATTCGATATAAGTCTCATCGATCATAACGAAGATACCAAGTGACCGGCATACGGTTAACAGTTTTTTCATATCAGCGGTACTGATGGCTGAAGAGGTCGGGTTGTTCGGATTACAGATGATCAGAAGATCAATATCACTTTTCAGTGTATCGGTCAGATCGGAAATATCCAGTCTGAAAATCCTGTTCTTCTTTCAGATTATAATATTCCAGTGTGCCGCCGACCAGATTCAGCTCTCTTGCATATTCGGAATAGGTCGGTCCCAGAAGCAGCGCTTTTTTGGTGCGCGCTGGCTGATCAGAAGTGAGATAAGCTCCGTAGAACCATTTCCGACAACAATATGTTCCGGCGAGGTATTGGTATATGCAGCAATTGCTTTTTTTCAGATCTGTATAATCTCTGTCTGGATAACTGCTGATGATATCCAGATGTTCTGCGAGATCTTTTTTTACCTGTCCGGATAATCCGAGCGGGTTTACATTGGCGCCGAACAAAAAATGATATTTTCCTTATCAAGGTGATAATAATCTGCGATCTTTTCCAGATCGCTTCCGTGAAATTCTGGTTTTTTTTTTTCATAATTTTCCATCCTATCGACACAATTTTGATATTTTCTCTTTCCGGCATTGCCATTCGTTGACAAACAATGCTATAATTTATTATAGTATGTTTTAAGAAAAAAGCAACGAAAGAAGCAGGTGTAGGACTTGAAAAATAAAATCCAAAAATTTTCAAAAGGCGACTTTCAGTTGATACGACCTGATGTTATATTCGATGAGACGAATCTGGTGCTCATTATAGGTGAAGGGAAGTATACAGAGGAAGTTTTACAATGAGGGCGAATAATGAAGGCAGAATACGAGGACTCGTTTACTCGTCTTCTTTTCGTGTTCATTTTAAGGACCAGGGATTCGAGGGAAATCCGTCGAGGGTTGAAGTTTACATATGACGGACGTGGGCTTCGTCCTGGACATGTAGAAGAAGGTAAATTTACGATCGTATGCAGCGGTGGTGAATATGAACTGTCGTTTACAGCTATTATAGAAAAACCATATGTGATGACAACGTATGGAAAAGTACAAAGCACAGATGATTTCCGAAAACTTGCCAAAGATTTTTCGGAAGCAGGAAGATTATTCCGGTCTAAAGAATTCTATGAGATTTTTTAAAATATGAAAATGAACGTACTTTCTATCTTTATGACAATATGCGTAAATGGTCTCTCAGTGAGCAGGCGATGGAAGAATTCATGGTGGGAATCAAGCAGAAAGAATGCATTTTCCTGACATTGCAGGGAGAAGGAATGCTGTTTGAAGATCTGACTGAGTCAACGAAAGGAACTTTGACTCTGATGAAAAATACCTGGGGATATATGCCGATCAAGATTGAGACAGTAGGAGATTTTATCCGGGTATCAAGACCGGAAATCAGTACAGAAGATTTTGTGGGAAATGCACATGAGATAGAATATGTGGTAAGAGCAGAGAAGCTTCATGGAGGACGTAATTACGGAGCACTGAAATTTGTGACACCGTATGAGACACTGACATATGAAGTGGAAGTACTGCAGAATCAGGAATATGACGAAGATCACAGGATGCCGGAACTTCTGATGGCACAGATCAAAAAGAATATGTAGGCTATATGGCAGGAAGAGTAACAGAGATCATTGGGTGGACAGTGCGATCGAGAAGATGGTTACACTTCGCAAATTAGAACCACTCTGAATGAGGTATACCAGCTTATGCTGGCTAATATTTATCTGCTTGGAGAGAAGATAGAAGAAGCCAAATGGATTCTGGAGAATTATAATTATAACCGGTTTGCGATCGGGAAAGATCCACTGACAAACTGTTATTATCTTTACCTGACTGCAAAAATCCGTGGAGACGTGAATTATGAAGAACGGGTACTGGATGAGGTTGGAAAGACATATATGCGTCATCAGGATTCCTGGTGGCTGCTTTATATGATCCTGAATCTGGATACACGATATAAAAATCCGTACAAACGTCTGGAAGTTCTGGAACAACAGTTTGAATATGGAATTCATTCGGTTATGTTCTATCTGGAAGCATATCTGTGTTATCAGGAAAAGCCAACACTTCTTAAAAAGCTCGGAACATTCGAGATACAGGTGTTGAATTTTGCGACCAAAATACCGGATGATGACAAAAGAACTGGCCCTTTATATTTCAAATTTTGCCAGCCAGCAGAAAAAATACAGTGATAATCTTTTCAGAATCCTGGAAAGAATCTATAAGATGTATGATGAACCGATGATCCTTAATACAATCTGTACACTTTTGATCAAAGGAAATAAAACAGCAAAAAAGTATTTTTTCTGGTATCAGAAGGCAGTTGATTCGGATCTTAAGATTGCACAGCTTTATGAATACTATATGATGACAATTGATGAGGACAGTGCACACGGACCGCTTCCAAAATCACTGGTATTGTATTTTATGCATGGAAATGCACTAGATTATAAAAAGCGGCATATCTCTATGCAAGTCTTGTGATTCATGAGGAACAGGCCGGAGATCTGTATCTGAATTACCGGGAACAGATGGTAGCATTTACATGGGAACAATTGATGAAGCGCCATATTACAGAATCACTGCGCACTTTATATAAACGATTTTGCAAAGAAGATGAGATGTCTGCGGAGCGTATGGAGGCGATGCGTGACATTTGTTATTCTTATGAAGTAAGAACAAAAGTACGTGGTATGAAGTGCGTTCTGGTTATTGAAAAGGATGGTTCTGTCCGTCAGCGTATTCCTTATGACGAGAAGAATGGGGCAATTATATATCTGTATGACAAGGAATCAAGAATTGTCTGGGAGTCTGTGGAGGGAAGACATTATACGGATTCCATTCCATATGAGACGAAAAGCGTCTGTTCTATGAACCACGTTTTGTAGATATGTGCAGAAAATATGCAGCATCTACAGGATTCTGGAATCAGGAGCCGGAAAAAGAAAACCGGATTATGAAAAGATCCAGGCAAAAGGAATAGATTCATTTGAGGATAAAGATGTTTTCCTGGTTTGCAGCAGAAGAATCAGGGAAGAAAATTATACGGAGGATGACTTTTTAAGTTATCTTGCTTTTTGAAATGTTCAGAGAGGACAGTATGACAAGGTGACACTTACGTATCTTGCGGAGTATTACTGTGGTGCAATCGGAGATATGAAGCGACTGTGGAAAGTATTAAAACAATATGGGGTTCCATCTTATAAGGTCAGTGAACGGATCATTACACAGATGGTCTTTTTGCGGAGACATTATATAAAGGAAGAGCATATTTTTGAAGATTATTATCTGTCGGACAATGTATATTTCCGTCTAAAACAGGCATATCTTGCATATGTATCCAGAGGGAATATATCGTATATGGACGAAGTCTGGAAAAATGTGTATTTGAAATCATTGCAAATGAATGTGATCAGAAAGAAGATCTGCCGGATGTATGTAAGATTGCACTCTTGAAGTATTATTCAGATAAAGAATATTCAGGTGAACTGGAAGATGTCCTTCATCAGGTACTACGGGAAATGTGCGAAAAAACAACTAGTCTTCCCATATTACATGAATTATAAAGAGGAATGGTTAAGGGAAGTACAACTCTATAATAAGGTGATGGCAGCATACCGTTGTAAACCGGGAGGAAAAGTAAGACTGTACTATAAGATGAAACAAAAAGACCGGGAAGAACTGGGATACCGGGCAGAGGCAATGATGCCGGTCTATGAAAACCTTTATGTAAAACAATTTGTCCTTTATAATGACGAATCAGTGAATCCGGAAATGGAGAAATGATCACAACAGACAAGAAGACGCTGAAAACAGATAAAGAACGTATTTGCCGGAAAATATCAGATGCTGAATGCAATGACAGATATGGATTCGGATGCGGAACGTTCAAAAAAGCCATGCTTGAGTTTGAAGAAGAAGAACAGATGGCAGATCAGATATTTAAGATATATTAAAATGAAAGGAGGAGACGATAATGAAAAAAGGAAGTATTCTGGGAGTATGATCTGAATGAAAAAATTGTCAGATCAGTTATTATGATGAAAATAAAGAAGAACCGGAAACGATGGAAGCAGCAGTAGACAATTATCAGATTCCTCTGATCCTGGGATATTATAAAGAACGATGGGTTTATGGACAGGAAGCAAAACGGAAAAGAAGCAGGAGAGGGAGATATTGTCACTCATCTGTTCCGTAAAGCTGTAAAAAGAAAAAAAAGTACGTGTAGGGGGAAAAGATCCATGATGGCGTATGGCTTCTTGCCAAATTTCATTTCAGTCTGACATTGAAAAAGTTTGAAAAGATTGATTATATTACATTTTCTGTTCCATATACGAATGTGGATATGTCAAAAGATGTTAAAGGGAATCGGAAAACATATCGGTGTACCGGGAGAATGTGTATTTGTACAGGATTATAAGGAAAGTTTTGTCAGTATATGTTTTATCAGCCGAAAGAATTGTGGCAATATGAATCAGCGTTTTACTGCGATGCACAGGAAGATACGTGCATATATGCTCAGACGTCTGAATACAGTGAGCACAAAAAGGGACATGTTCGTAACAGTAGAAGAAGTTGCCAATGCGCATATGAAGGGAACTTGAGGCTATTTATCCTGTGCTGAATGTGGACAAAGCCAAAGGATGCGGATGAAAGCTTTTTAAATCATTTATTCAGAATGTGTTTGATAAAAAAAAGTATCGTCGGTTTATCTGACAGGGGAGGGGTTTGAAAATAACTGGTATCCGAATTCTCTGAAGGTGTTATGTAACGGAAGAAGGGCCTTTCTCGGAAATAATCTTTACAGTAAAGGTGCCTGCTATTCGTCCATGCGTTATGCAGACCCCTTATGACGATGGACCGATTTATCTTGATGGGACGAAGATGACAGAACAGATTTGTCTGCGCATGCGTATTGCGGGGCAGGAAGGATGGTATCCGATTGTTGCATGGGGAACACACTGGTATGAGGCAGACGGACAGTGGGAAGTGATTTTGGAGGATACATCGGATATTGAGATCCATATAGAAACACTTGACGGAGAGGATCTTAAAGTGGAAACTGTTTCTTTGGAAGGACTTCCGGAACGTACGGATTATTCGTTGAGGCTTCAGATTGAAGTCATGTTTATGGATGAGCGTACCTGCAGGCTGCGTTTTAAAGATGTTGGTTTCGGAGAATTTTATCCGGCATCAGATTTCCTTGTAGAAAAGGAATTACATTTAGGAGGTATCAATGGGCAGTTTAATTCTTTGTCATAAAAAACGGGCCAAAAGACCTTTCGAAATATCCAGGGTGCACATGCGGATTTATACAATCGAAGAATTGTGCTATTACATCTGCAATAATCTGTATCTGATTGATTATACAATTGTGAACGAACGATTATGCAGATGGATCGGTGATGAACTGGAACTTCCGAATTGTCATCCGAACTTCGAAGACTTCTCCGGGAAAATGGTTCCATGGAAGAATTTGTACTTACGATTCTGAAAGAATCTAATATATATGCTGCGGCTGAGATCCATAAAATGCAAAGTGTTCTGGAACAGCTGCAGTCACAGAGAGATGTAGAAAAAAGAAAAAAATATAAGGCAGACAGCTTCAAAACAGTAAAGAATATGAATCAGCGATTCTTGTATATCAGTCCATTATTAACAAAGATTGGGATGAATCGGTAGATAAAAAGTTTTATGGGCGTGTGTATGCAAGCATGGGATCTGCATATGGTCATCAGTTTTTGTATAAAGAAGCTGGCAAAAGGCTTATCAGGAAGCGTATAAGATATGTGAACAGCCTGATATATTTAAAGGCGTATCTTTATAGCTGTTATAAAGCTCTTCCGCATGATGAATACTTAAAAATGCTGTCGGGAAATCCAATGCTTCTGAGTCTGGACACTATTTTGCGTGATGAAATGAAAAAAACAAAAAAAAGATAGGTGCGGATATTCCGGAAGAAAAGCTGAATGAATGGAAAAAGGAGTACCGCAGGATTGACAAACACCGTGGAATATGATAATATATCCAAAGATTTTAGTGTGGTAAAGTAATTAACTGCTAAACTGGTAAAAAGAGCGTAGCGGCTGTTTGGCACACGTAAAAGGAATACAGGAGGATATATGTTATGAAAAAGAGATTAGTACTGCTCCTTGTTACGGCAATGGCAGCTACAACGGTATTGGCAGGCTGTGGAAGTAAAGATTCAGGTTCATCTGACAGTGGAAAGAAATCGGCAAAAGAATCAAAAGTAGAAAATGATGATGACACATTGATCGTTGGGTTTGATGCTTCTTTCCTCCGTATGGTTATAAAGATGATAGCGGAGAATATGTAGGATTCGATCTTGATCTTGCACAGGAAGTATGTGATAGAAATGATTGGAAACTGGTAAAACAGCCGATAGACTGGGATTCTAAGGATGCGGAACTAAATTCGGAAACAATTGACTGTATCTGGAATGGATTCACTATGAATGGCCGTGAAGATGATTATACATGGTCAGATCCATATATTGACAACAAGCAGGTTGTGGTAGTCAGAAGTGATTCGGGTATTGATGACTTTTCGGGGCTGAAAGGAAAACATGTAGAAGTACAGACAGACTCTTCTTGCACTTGCGGCTCTGGAAGGAGATCAGAAGGGACCTTGCGGCAACCTTCGCAGATCTTAAT
>VOFC01007198.1_pt1 | contig 19237 bp, 29 predicted proteins | sample 5384161 | NCBI WGS metagenome assembly VOFC01 (sample SAMN12384722, study PRJNA508395) | human gut metagenome | isolation source: healthy gut B | host: Homo sapiens
TGCACTTGTCGACATCCTCTTCGATGATTCCCTCGACGGGCGTTACGCAATGGCCGTCCATCGCCATCATGGCCGAGATCACGGCGGTCGAGACGCCGCTCGTGAGCTTTCATCGAACAACTGGGCTTGGCCCCGTCACAAATCATGCCCGTAAGGTTGGCAATCATGTTTTTTCACCGCCGCCGCGACCTGCCCGTAGTCGCCGCCCATCAGGTAGGTAATGCCGCAGCTCGACCCCGTGGCGGCCACCACGCAGCCGCACAGGGCCGACAGGCGGCCGAGGCTCTGCTTGATATAGATCACCGTGAGGTGGCTCAGCACCAGCGCACGGATCGTCTGCTGTTCGGTGGCTGCGGTCTGCTCGGCGTAGACCACCACGGGAAGCGTCGCCGCGATGCCCTGGTTGCCGCTTCCCGAGTTACTCATCACGGGGATCATCGCCCTGGCCATGCGGGCGTCGCACGCCGCGGAGGTATGGGGACAGTCTCGCTCGCAACGGAGCGTACGCCTTACGCAGTGGCCCTCGACCTCGATATAGCAGTTTCGAGGGCGCCGGCGAACTCGGCGATATCCCTTCGGCCGCCGAGAGGCCGTACGTTTCAGCGTCACCTCGCCGTCGGTCGATACGAACAGGTACGCGCTTTTCGTCGATATATTTCTCGGCGGCGGCCTTTTTTGTCGATATCCGGCGGCCCGCCCACGGGCGTCACGTCGCGCAATACCTCCAGCCGGTACTCCGAACGGCCGACGAGCGCCCCGGAAGCGCCACGGCGATCGGCAGGCCGATCATCCCCGTACCGGGGATCCCAACGCCCATGGCGTTCTTGAGGATATTGGCGCTCAGGCGCACGGCGACCTTTTCGGGACGCGAGCCGAGCAGTTCGGCTGCACGCGCCGTGCACAGCGCCACGGCGATCGGTTCGGTACACCCGATGGCGGGCACCACTTCGCGGTTGATGAGGGCGATGATACGCTTTCGTTCGTTCTGGGACAACATGGATGTTTTTTTACGGATGTTACAAAGATAACTATTTTTCGCTATTTTTGCATCCGACAAGCAAGACGCCGCCATGGAAAATCCGAAAAAACGCAACTGGAAAGTTCTCACGAGCGAATACCTCGCCCGCAAACCCTGGTTTACGGTACGCCACGAGAGCATCGAACTGCCCGACGGGCGCCGCATACCCGACTACTACGTCTTCGAATATCCCGACTGGGTGAACGTCATCGCCATTACGAAAAAGAGGGGAAAGTCGTCTTTATCGACCAGTACCGCCACGGGCTGGGCGAAACGGACCATGAAATCCCGGCGGGCGTAGCCGAGCCCGACGACGCCTCGATGCTGGCCGCGGCACAGCGCGAACTGGCCGAGGAGACGGGGTACGGCGGCGGCCAGTGGCGCGAGCTAATGGTCGTGGCGCCCAACCCCTCGACGCAGAACAACCTGACGTACTGCTACCTGGCGACGGGCGTGGAACGCCTGGGCGAACAGCACCTCGATGCTACGGAGGACATCCGCGTGCACCTGTTCTCGGGCGCCGAGGTTCGCGACCTGCTCGAAAGCGGCCGCATCCGGCAGGCACTGATGGCCGCACCCCTGTGGCGTTACGCCGCGGAGTACGGCCTTTAGCCCCGAGGAAGACGGCCGGAGATACGGCCGTACCACGCTATTCGCAGGATGGAGCCCCCCGCCGGGTAGGTTTTTCCGGATTTGCGCGGAATTTGCAGGGTGAGGGAAACGGAAAACAAAACCTTGCACACCATGTATCTATCCATCGCCATCAAACTGCTGGTCGGAATGCTGGGCGTGATCTTTTTCCTGCGCATATCGGGGAAGACCCAGATGGCACAGCTCACACCCCTCGATTCGGTAAACTCGTTCGTACCTCGGGGCGCTGGTCGGCGGCGTAATCTACAACCCCGACACCCCGGTATGGTATCTGGTATTCGCCTTCGCGGTATGGACGGCGGCCAACGTCTCGCTGCGCTACCTGATGCGCTTCCACCGCATCCGCAGGGCGATCAAGGGCGACTCGGTGATGCTCGTCCGCGACCGCCGGCTGGTGATGCGCGAATTCCGCCGCAACGGGCTCGAAATGGAACAGTTCCGCACCATGCTGCGCGAAAACGGCATCTTCTCGATGTTCGACGTCGACGACGTGCGTTTCGAAACCAACGGGCGGATAACCATATCGCGCCGCAACGAACCGCCAGAATCGTACCTGCTCGTCAACGGGGGCAAGGTCATGGAAGACGCACTCGAGCGCAGCGGCAAGGGCAAGCGGTGGCTCCTGCGCCACCTCCGGCAGGCGGGGTACCCCGATGCGGAAAAACTTTTCTGCGTGGAGTGGACACCGGGACGCGGATTCTATATCGTCCCGCTGGAGGAACCCGACGGCCGGGATGCGGCAAAGGAGACGCTTTCGGCAGACTAAGGACGGAACAGCCGGAAACGGCCTTCAGGACAACACCGGGGAACGCGCCCAAGACAGCCCGTGCGAAAGGCCGTGACCGAACCCAGGACGGACGGTGACAAGCTGGAAACGGAAGACCGGACGAGCCCCGGCAACAGCCCCGCAACAGCTCGTGCGAAAGGCCGTGACCGAGCCAAAGTCGGGACGGGCCATCCGACCGGCCATAGCCGCACCTGCGGATTCGGTCCAAAAAAGGGACAGCCTAAAAGCCGTCCCTTTTCCATTCCGGGGCACACCGCTATTTGCCCACCGTCTGCGCCAGCGCAAGGAAGTAACGTCCCGGGTCGAGGCCGAGGGCCTCGAGCAGCTCGGCCTCGGGGGCACTGCCGCGCGTGATCGACTTCAGGCCATGGCCCGCAGTGTAGAGGTTGACGTTTTTCGGCATAGCCCGCGGCATCCTGCCCGCAAAGGTAGCGGACATGCCCGGCGGGAATATTCTTACCTTCATAGACCGACATGTCGGCCACATAAGCCAGATTGAGCGGCGCCGTGAACACGAACGGCTGTGCCCCTGCGACGCTCCGGCGGTCGCCTTCCGCCACACGCACCAGTTTCTGCCCCTTGGCATCGTAACGGTAAACGCCCTCGGGGAAAAACGCATAAATGCGGATGGGATACAACGCCAGTGCCGAAGGTGCCGTGAGCCGTCCGTCCTGCGGGCGGTTGATGCCGCCGGCCGCCCACATTACGCCCGACAACTCCTCGAGCGAAAGGGCTTCGGGGGCATATTCACGCGAGGAGCGGCGGTTCTGCAACGCTTCGTTGACCGTCATGCCCGATTTCGGGTCGGGCTTCAGGAGTGCGATCTCCGGCCCGTGCTTCACCGCGGTCTTCGTTTCGGGGGCCCGCGCCTGCTCCCCGGCCGTCTGCGTACCGCCGCATGATGCGAGCAGCAGCGCCGCACATGCAAAAATCTTCGTAGTCATCTCTTCTCAATTTTACAGGTTTCCGGACAAATATAAAAATTCAGCCGGAAAAACGCTATCTTTACACCGAAAAAATCTGCCGGGAACATGAAAACGACAAGCATTTACACCCTCTTTTTCTCGCCTACCGGGACATCGCGGAAAATCGCCGCGGCCGTGGCGCAGGGGATGGCATGGACGGAAGGAGAGCCACACGGGCGTCCGCCGGAGACAACACGGCACCGGAATCCCCTGCCGGGCAAACCCCGGAAGCGGGAACCGCAGCGGCGACACCAGAGCCTGCCGCCGGAAACGGGGGCGAAACGAAAAGCATGCACGGGGAACCGACAGTCACGGCCATCGACCTGACCCATCCCGCCGGGCACCCCGCCCCGCTGCCGGGCGAAGCCGTCGCCATATTCGCCGTGCCGGTTTACGGAGGGCACGTGGCGCCCGTAGCCCTGGAACGCCTGCGGGAGATCCGCGGCGAAGGCACCCCAGCCGTCGTTCTGGCCGTCTACGGCAACCGCTCGTTCGGCACGGCCGTCGCAGAACTCGCCTCGTTCGTCGCGGGACGGGGATTCGTGCCCGTAGCGGCAGGGGCATTCGTCGGCGAACATTCGTACAGCACGCCCGCAACCCCGATCGCACAGGGACGCCCTGACGCACGGGATCTGATTGCCGCCACGGCATTCGGGGCTCATGTGCGCGAAAAAATTAGCAAAAACAGGGCCTTCCCCGGCAGGAACCCGGAAACGGCATCCGACACCGCAGCAACCACCCGGGCAACCCAAACCGGCAGCATGGATGCAGCCAAGGCCCCCGCAACGGGCGCCCTTGTTCCCGTCGACCCCGCGAAGCTGCGCGAACCGCGTACACCGCTCCTCCCGAAGCTGCGCTTCATCCGGTTCGTACTGGGCTACCGCCGCCGGCAGAAACGCAACCCCGTCGTCCTGCTACCCGAGGGAGATGCCGCACGCTGCACGCAATGCGGCCGCTGCGTCGCGCTCTGTCCCACGCAGGCGATCGCGCGCGGCGACGAACTGCACACCGACCCGGCGCGCTGCATCCGCTGCTGCGCATGTGTGAAAAGGGTGTGCCTTCGGTGCCCGCACATTCCGCACGCCCTTTGCAGCCGCCCTGGCCCGGAATTTCGTGCGGCAGAAACCGCCCGTGACCTTATTATAACCCTTATTGCAACAATCGAACACCTCACACAACCCTCGCCCGCAGAGCTGGACGCCCTGACCGCCCTCTGGGAAGCCTCCGTGCGGGCGACGCACGACTTCCTCGGCGAGGAGGACATCCCCTTCTTCCGGCAGATGGTTCGCAACGAAGCACTTGCGGCCGTAGACCTGTATGTCATACGGGACACCGACGACAGGACAGACCGGGCCTGCGGGTCTGGCGGGACAGACGGGACAGACGGGGCGGACGGGAACAGGGGATCGACCGCGGCAAGCCCAACGGGCGAAACCGGACGCGACAGCCGGGCAAACGAGTTCGGCGGGTTCACCGCCTTCGCAGGCGTCGCCGGCGATATGCTCGAAATGCTGTTCGTCGCCCCCGGGGCGCGGGGCAAGGGATTCGGCCGGCAACTCGTGAACCACGTCACACGGCACTGCGGCGTGCGGCGGGTCGACGTCAACGAGCAGAACCCGCAGGCCGCGGGTTTCTACGAACGGATGGGATTCCGCACCGCCGGGCGCGACGCGACCGACCCCTCGGGCCGGCCCTACCCCATCCTGCATATGGAACTCGGACACGCCCCGCACACAGGGCTCGTACCGATTCCGAGCCTGCTGACCGACCGGATCGACATCGGCTTCCGGGCCGAAGTGTCCGACACGGATACGGAAAAGCAGCCCTGACGGAAAGTGCTGTCCGACAAGCCCGGTTGCTACGATTTCACCCCTGCCGGAGATAGCTCCGACAGGGGTGATTTCCATTTTCGGGGAGCAGGCCGACAGCCCGTCCCGCACCATCGGCGGGGAAGCGGGAAAGAGTGGGATTCCCGGATGAAGAGGACGCAGCTAACGGCGCTATCGCATGTATCCCGTAACGGTCAGCGGGCATCGCCCACCTCGGCCGTGACCTCCGTCGTTTCGCCGCGGGCGTTCTCGTAGCGGAACGTATAGGACTTGCCTTTTTCCAGCAGGAACCTCAACGCATCGTTCATGTCCTGCCTCGGCCCGGCCGTGCGGCCTCCGCCCATTTGCTCGGCACCGCAGAAGACATCGACATTGGCCGCCACGCGGGCGTCCGAGCGCCCTTCGTGCGCCGCACTGTCGTACATCACGAAAGTCACCGTCGTATGCCTTCCCTGCGCCACGAGGGCCTGCTCGTAGGATGCATAGAGATCGCGGTAACGCTGCGTGACGTTCACGCCGTGGACCTCACGCGAGTCCTCGCTCCACACCATCGGAAACCAGTCGCCCGCGGGCCGGAACGACACGGCGAAAATGCCGTGCGTACGGTCGTCGAGCGCCCGCCCGGCATCCGAAAGGAACCAGGCATGGTCGAGCCCCGAGGGGTAATACTCCGTGAAATGCCAGCGGCCGTCGATCCACACCTCGACCCAGCTGTGGTTGCCCCGATCGTCGTGCCATGCGGGAGTTCCGGCGAAACGCGCCGGGATTCCTGCCGCGCGCAGGGCGTCGACCAGCAGCACCGAAAGCCCCCGTACAGGAGGAGGCCATATGCTGCCGCATCGACTCGGCAGGGCTCTGGTTGGTCTTTTTTCGCGGGCGGTGTTGTACTCCACCCCGACGTCGGCCGCGATATTCCGGTTCACGGAGTCGATCGCCGCGCGGATGTCGCGGCAAAGCGCCACGCGCCGGGCGAAGCGCGGGGTAGAAATCCGCCCGCCAGCTGTCGCGCACCTCGTCCACGGCGGCATGGGGCAGCACCTCGTTCAGGAAGACGGAATCGGGCAGCGCACGTGTCCACGGGTATTCGCGGCGGGCACGGTAGGCATATTCCACATTCTCGCGCAGCAGGTCGAGGCGCATCGTGTCGCGGTCGCCCCGGGGCATGTGAGCGATCAGAAAGGCCATCCCTTCGCGCTGCTCGCGCGGAGTTTGCCGCAGCAATTGCCGCAGGCTGTCGGCGCGCGGGCAGCCGGCCAGCGCGGCATCCAGCAGCGGTTCGTATCCGGCGGGGGACACCGCAGCCGTAACGGCCGCAGGCACAGAGACACGCCCCCAGCAAAAGGAAGATGATGCGTTTCATGGTTCGAGCAGGGTAAGTATTTGTCGGATGAGCCGTTCGTCGGCACAAAGAAGATCGTATTCGGAAACACGCCGCAGCCGCCCATCGAAACATGCGGGTTGCGGAAAACCATGCCGCCCGGACGCACGCTGCGGGCGCTGAAATGCACGGCATCGACGCCCGTGGCCGCCAGCTGCCGCACATTCGAGGGGTTGACGCCGCTGCCGGCCATCAGTTCGATGCGCCCGGCGGCCTGCGCCACCAACGCCCGCAGCGTGTCGATGCCTTCGACGGCCGTATTGCGGCCCCCGAGGTCAGGATCCGGCGGCATCCGGCAGCCACCGCCGCTTCGAGCGCCTCCTCCAGGTCGCACGCCATGTCGAACGCCCGGTGGAAGGTGGTCTGCATCGGCCCCGCCTCGGCGACCAGGGCAGCCGTACGCTGCACGTCGACCCGCCCGTCGGGGGGTGAGCACGCCGAAGACCACGCCGTCGGCGCCACATTCGCGGGCGAAGCGCACCTCTTCGAGCATTTGGCGGAATTCGGTATCGGAATAGAGGAAATCCCCGCCGCGGGGACGCACCATCACGCTGAGCTGCAACCCTCCGATACGGCGCGCCATACGGATGGCGGCAGCCGAGGGGTCGTGCCGCCCTCGTAAGGGGGGAGGCACACAATTCCACGCGCGTGACACCCGCACGGCGGGCAGCCTCGCACGCCTCGACGCTGTAGGCGCAAAGTTCGGTCGTCATACGGCAAAGGTAAAAAATCCGCACCGGAAAACAAGCCCGCGAAAGGCCGGCTGCCGCGGCAGAAAAAGGTACGGGAAATCCCGACCGGCACATGGCACACGGCGTACTCCCCGCTCCCGGGGCAGGCGGTCAGCGCAGCACGACGGTGACGGACATCGGCCCGTGGGCGCTGAACACCAGCGCCTGTTCGATGTCGGCAGTCTTCGAAGGGCCCGACATGAAACACCCGTAGGCGAAGTCCCCCGACTTCGGGGCGCACGACGGCTTCGTGCATCGTATCGACCAGCGCATCGCGCGGGATGACGACCATCAGCGCCGTGGCGCCGAAATAGAGCGCCTTGTGGCGGATGTCCTGCGGGATCCACACGGCACCGTTCTCGGCGACGCCGAACGCCCCCGAAACGACCCCCAGATCTATGTCGACCAACTCGCGCGGGTCTTCGACCCGGTCGGGATTCACCGTGGCGAGCGTCACTTCGGGCAGTGCCGAAGCGACACTCTTCGCATCGGGGTAGCAGCGGCGTACGACCTCATCGAGCGTCGTTGCCCCGTCCAGCCATACGGCCTCGCCCCCGGCCGCCCGGAGCCGCTGGGCGAACATCGCCGCAGGGTCGTCGAAATGCTGGGGTTCGTAGCCGAAGTCGGGGTATGCGTATTCGGGCATTCCCGCCGCGGCGATCCGTTTCAGTATGTTTTCCTTGCTGTTATTCATCTTTACTCGTTTTTCCGGATTTTACCTCGCCCCGCTTCCACAGGGCATTGAACGTCTTGGGGGCAAACGGCGGCATGTCGCGGCCCGGGGCGCTCCACGGATTGAACCGGTTGTTGAGCACGGCGTGCGGGGGAGATGCTCCGCGACGCGGGCCAGCGCGATGCCGCCGTAGAATCGTCGTCGCCCTCCCATGATGAAGTCCATGCCTTTGACCGTCAGTTTCTTTACCGGGTCGGCCAGATGCATGGGCGCCAACTCCCCTGCCGCCATGCGTAAATCTGTTCCCCGAGGTCGATCATCGCCGGGCATACGTCCGAGCAGGAGTAGCACAGCGAGCAGGCCGAGACATTGCCGTGGTGGAGCTTCGGCGAACGCAGCATCGACAGGTTGATGCCCAGCGGCCCGGGGATGAAATAGGAGTAAGAATAGCCGCCCGAGCGCCGGTAGACGGGCAGGTATTCATGCAGGCGCCGCAACGCAGGCATTTGAGCATGTTGCGGTGCGCGGCATCGGCCAGCCACCCGAGCGGCCGTTGTCCACGATCACGACGTGTATCCGTTTGCCTGGTGCAGGCTTGCGGTAGAGCGACGTGTAGGAGGTGACGGGCTGCCCTGTCCCCGAACGCGCCAAGAGGCGCGTGAAGACCGCCAGCGCCCGCATGTCGGGGATAACCTTCTCCAGCCCCATGATGGCGATATGCAGGTCGGGGAACGACGTTCCCCATGTCGGCATTCCCCTCGTTGGTACAGACGGCCAGCGTCCCCGTGGAAGCCACGGCGAAGTTGACGCCCGTCATGGCGATGTCGGCGCCCAGGAATTTGGGCCGCAACTGGCGGCGAGCCTCGTGCGTCAGGTAGGTGGGATCGCTGTTGCCGTGCTCGGTGCCGAACTCGCGCTCGAAAAGCGCGCCGACCTCCCTCACGGCGTACGCCGATGGCGGGCAGCACGATGTGGCTGGGCGGCAGCTCCAGCAACTGCATGATCCGCTCGCCCAGGTCGCTCTCGACGGCATCGACGCCCCGCTCGCGCAGGTAGGGCGTAAGCCCGCACTCCTCGGAGAGCATCGACTTGCTCTTGATGAGGTTCCGCCCGCCGTGCTCCTGCACCAGACGCCACACCGTGGCGTTCATCTCGTCGGCGTCGGCGGCCCAGTGCACCACCATGCCGTTGGCCGTGGCGTTGCGTTCGAACTCTTCGAGGTAATGGGCCAGGTGGCTCAGCGTGTGGCGTTTGATCTCGGACGACATGCGCCGCAGGTCTACCCATTCGGGCACCGTGCGTGCCATCTTGTCGTTTTTTTCGCGTACGGCGTAAAGCGCCTTGTCGTGCCACGCCGTGCGTTCGGCGTCGGCGATGAATTTCGCGGCGGCTTTGGAGTGGGTGCTCATAACTTCGAATTGAGGATTTCAACGGCATGGATGGTGCGGATCGGGAGTTTGTCGTGGTCGATAACCCCCTGCATGTGCATCAGGCACGAAGAGTCGGCACCCGTAATGTATTCGGCACCCGTAGCCATGTGGTCGCGCACCTTGTCGCGCCCCATGCAGAGACCGACACGGCGTTCTCCTCGACGGAGAACATGCCGCCGAAACCACAGCATTCATCGCGGCGCGACGGCTCGGCGATGTCGATGTCCCCGACCAGCGAGAGCAGGTTGCGCAGCTTCGACATATAGGGCACGTTCAGCTCGCTGGGCGATGACAGCCCCATTTTGCGCACCCCGTGGCAGGAGTTGTGCACGCTCACCCGGTGCGGGAAACGTGCATCCAGCTTCGCGGGCTTCACCACGTCGTGGATGAACTCGCAGATCTCCCAGATACGCGAATCGACGCAGGCATGCTCGCGGTAATTGTCCAACAACCGCGGATAGCCCTCGCGCACGAAAACCACGCAGCTGGCCGAAGGCCCGACCACGTAGTCGTACTGCGCAAAAAAGCGCATACATGTGTTCTGCCAGCGCCCGGGCGTCCTTCTCGAACCCGGCATTGGCCATTGGCTGCCCGCAGCAGGTCTGTCCGAGGGGATAATCCACCTGCAGCCCAGCCGCGAAAGCAGTTCGTACGACGCACGTCCCACCCCGGGAGAGACGGCGTTGATATAACAGGGTGTGAACAATCCTACTTTCATGTTCGTCGGTTTAGTATGCTGTCGCGTATGCCCCAAAGATAGCGGATTTACGGATGAATTGTCCGCCCGTGGACGTTTTTAGGTATAAAGGGCTATTATTATGCCGGGACATGCCACGAAAAAGGAGTACCCCGTAAAGGCACTCCCCTCCCACGTCGGGCTCGCAAGCCTTATTTCACTTCGATCTGGCGCGTGGCGGCGGCCAGTTCCTCGACCTTCTTCTTGGGAATGTCAATGGTCATCACGCCGTTTTCGACCCTGGCCGAAATTTTTTCGCGCTCGATGTTGTCGGGCAGCAGCAGGCTCTGCTGGAACTGCGTATAGGAGAATTCGCGGCGCAGGTAGGTACCTTTGTGCTTCTTGTCCTCCTCCTTCTCTTCGGATTTCTTCTCCAGGGAGATGATCAGCTCGTTGTCCTCGTTGATGTGGACTTTGAAATCCTCACGGGTCATGCCCGAGCAGCGACCTCCACCTTGTACTCGTCTTCGTCTTCGATGATGTTGACGGCAGGAGCCGTGGCGTTGCGGCGTTCGGCGAGCCAGTTGTTATCCAGAAATTCGTTGAAAATGCTCGGCAGCCAGTTTTGAGTCGTTCTTGCAGGTGTCATAATCTTGTCCTCCTTGTTTTATTTTGGTTTAACTTTATTTTCTTTCGCAGCCCCTTCCGGAGCGGTTTCATCCGTAACAGGTCAAATCCTGTGCCAGCCGCATGAAAACGAAAAAATGTCACAAATTGTCACACATCCTGCTATTCCGACATGACAAACCGGCAAAAAAAACCTTCCGGCAACGACGGAATAGGCGGCCTTTTCGCAATTGCCGAAAAAAGCGTACCTTTGCCGCATGGATTTCGCACGGATATTGACCGAACGCTACGCACTCTCGGACGAGGGCACGGGCCTGCTCATGCAATCCGCCACGCTGACGCAACACGCCCGCAAGGAGGTCATCATCGAGGAGGGCAGCGCGACCCGGACGTCTGCTTCGTGGCCGAGGGTTCGGTGCGCACGTATGTCATGCGCGAGGACAAGTGCGTCATCTTCTCCTTCTCGTTCGAGGGCGACCCGGCTACCTCGACGCTCGGCACACAGCCCGGCGGCTTATCGCGCCAGACGATCGAAACGATGGAGCCCCGACGACCCTGATACGCATCCCGCGTGCCCGCATGGACGAGCTTTTCGCCGGGAACGCCGAACTGGCCGACTGGGGACGGCGCATGGCCGAGGAGCAGTTGCGCCGCCACGAGGACTATTTCGCCGACTACGCCTGGCGCGGCAAACGCGAACAGTACGGCCGCATGCTGCGCGAATATCCCCAGCTGCTGCAGCGCATCGCCCTGAAAGACCTCGCGGCCTACCTTTTTCCTCACGCCCCAAAGCCGAGCCGCATCCGCGCCGGGGTCAAATGACACGGAAATTACCATAAGATAACTTTTCCCGGCGCAGAATGCCTTACTTTTGCACCACCTCAATAAAAAAGAGGTGCAATTATGTTACGCGACAGTATCGATTACAAGGCACGGCAGTCGGCAAACTCTTCCGCCGCTTTCTTTTTTCCCACGGTCATGGGGATGGTCTTCTCGGCGGTGTTCGTCATCACCGACGGGATATTCGTAGGCCGGGGCATCGGCAGCGACGCACTGGCGGCAGTCAACCTCACCGCCCCGCTCTTCACGCTCGGCACGGGGCTGGGGCTGATGTTCGGCATGGGCGGCTCGGTGGTGGCATCGGTGAACCTGGCGCAGGGCAAACGCCGCGTGGCGGAGATCAACATCACGCAGTCGCTCTTCGTACCGGCGCTGCTGATCGCCCTGCTCAGCGCCCTGCTGATCCATTGGCACGAACCGCTGCTCCTGCTGCTGGGCACGCCGCCCGAACTGATGGTTCCCGCGCGCGAATACCTCGTGTGGTTCACGCTCTTCCTCACGCCGCTGGCCGTATTCAACATCCTGATGTTTATCGTGCGGCTCGACGGCGCACCACGGTTCGCCATGGCGTGCAACATCATGGCGGCCTCGATCAACATCGTGCTCGACTATCTTTCATCTTCGAATTCGGGGGGCTCGCGGGCGCGGCCATCGCAACGGGAGTCGGCTACATAGTAGGCTCGGGCGTGATGCTGCGGTACATGCTGCGCCACAGCCGGACGCTGCACTTCGTGAAGTTCAACACCAGTTACAAGAGCCTGCGCCTCACAGCCCGCAATCTGGGCTACATGACCTACATCGGGTTCCCGGCGCTGCTGAGCGAGCTGGCCATTTCGTGCCTGATGGTCGTGGGTAACTCACACGTTCATCCGCTACACCGGCAAGGACGGCGTGGCGGCGTACAGCATCGCCTGCTACATCTTCCCGATCATCTTCATGGTCTACAACGGCATCATCCAGTCGGCGCAGCCGATCATCAGCTACAACTACGGCGCAGAGGCTGATGCGGCGCGGCAGGGATGCGTTCGCGATGGCACTCGGCACAGCGTTCGTCTGCGGGCTGGCGGTATTCGGGTTCACGTGGCTGTTCAGCCCGTGGATCGTGGGGCTGTTCCTGACGCCCGACGCCCCGGCCTATGCAATCGCCGTGCGCGGCCTGCCGCTCTTCGCCGCCGGGTATCCCTTTTTCGGAATCAACGTCGTGACGATCGGCTACTACCAGGCATCGAGCGGGGACGGCTTGCGACGGGGCTCACCGTGCTTCGGGGCATCGTGCTAATGGCTTTCTGCTTCCTCGTGCTGCCGCGGCTGGCGGGCGTCGCGGGGATCTGGCTCGCGGGTACCGGCGGCCGAACTGGCCGTAACGCTGCTCCTGCTCGTACTGCTGCGCATCGGCTACGGGATGAGGCGGTAAATGGAGAACGTGAACAATCCCGGCCCGCATTTGAATAGATGCAGGCCGGGATTACCGTTCACGCCCGAACCCTTGCGGGCGGCAGGCGCCTGCCCCGGTCGTACGCACTGCGCCCCGCGCAAACAACCGTAACATCAGGATCCTCCCCGGCGGTATTTCTCCATGAATTCGGTGGGCAGCATCCCGAACTGCGCATGGAAGCGCGGCGAAATAGGAGGTCGAAGTGAAAGCCCACCATATAGCATATCTCCGTGACGCGCAGGTCGTTGGACTTGGAAAGCAGCTCGGCGGCCACCCTGAGGCGCGTGGGCACGCAGAGAACTCGATGGGCGTAATTGCCCGTCAGCGACTTGATGCGCGAAAAACGTACAGCTGACATTCCACGCTGCGGGCGATGTCCTCGACCGAAAGATTCGAATTGGAGATGTTATCCGCGACATGCTGGTTCACCTGCGCCATGAAACAGTTGCGAACTCGCCGCATCCCATCCATGACCAGGTAGGGCATCTTCGAGAATTTCAGGCGCAGCCGCCGCGGATGCCGATGCAAGCGCCCGTATCTGGGCAGTCGAGGTGGTCCCACCGACAACGGTTTTTCGAGGTAGGCGTCGGCACTCCGCCTCCAGCGCACGTACCTTTCGCCGCCGGAAGAGGAGTCCACCGGAAACCAGCACCACGGGAGGTGATCCAGCGCCGGATCGTTGTGGGATCGCCGCGCAGAGCGCCACGCCGTCCATCCCTTTCATCGCCACGTCGCTCACGACGGCCGCATGCTCCGGCTTTCGGAGCAGGTCGAGCGCCTGCCGTCCGTCCGTCGCACAATGGATCGTATAGCTGCCGGAGAGATGCCGCACGAAAAAGTCCGCGAAGTCGGCAGTATCCTCGGCCAGCAGGATGTCAGGCAGCCGCTTTCTGCACCTCGGGCTGCACGGCCGCCACTGGCCGGCTGCCCGGCAGGCTCTGGATCACGCCATCCGTCTCTGAACGGACGGTGTGCGAGGCGAGAACGTCACCGTAAACTCCGTCCACTGTCCCACGGCACTTTCGACCCGGAGCACGGCGCGCGCCCATCCGTCGCCAGGCTTCGCCACGGCGAGCCCCAGCTCCCAGCCGCGTTTGCCGGAGACACGCTTGTCCGGCGTATGAAAGCTGTCCGAATATCCGTGCCTTCTCCGCGGTCTATCGCGCGCCGTCGTCGCGGACACGCGCCGGAACACATCGCCGGGCACCTCCCCGCCAGGGCGCTTCGAGCGTCCGCAGCCGATGCAGCTCTCGGCGAACTGGTAGGCATTACCAGTATCTGGCCCACGATCTTCGAGAAGTGGTCGCAGCACATCTCGGCCGTGAGGGCTTCGCCGGGCAGCCCGAGGTGCACCGCGATACCCGCCGCGGGACGGCATCCCCACCGCCGCGACCACCGTCCGCAATCTTCCCGTACGTCGACGCGTCCGGAACGCAGGAGGCGGCATGCTCGCCTCCTCCGCGCTTTTCAGGTTCAGGATCTGGTCGACCAGCGTCCGCAGCCGCTCGCAGTTCTTGCGGATGATGTCCCACGTCGTCACGGAGCCCGGGCAAATCCCCGCGCGCTTGGCGATCTCTTCGACGGGCGCGGCAATCAGCGCGACGGGCGTACGTATTTCGTTGGCCACCTCCGTGAAGAGGCTGACCTTGGCTTCGAGCAGGTCGAGCTTGTTCTTGTGGGTGATCGAGGCGACGTTCAGTCAGTGGTGCGCGCGCGGCCACCCCCTGCGGCGCAGCCAGCCGCCGCCCACGGCCAGCAGAGCCAGCACGCCGTAGCCACGAATTCATGGCGCGAGCCATCCACCACGGCGGCAGCACGAGGATCTCGACCCCACGGCCTCCTCGCTGAACCGTTCGCCGCCGGTCGAGGCCACGATTTAAGCGGTAACGGTTCGGCGGGCAGGTTGGTGGGAGACATGCTGCACCCCGGCCCTTCTGTCCAGGCCGTGGTGGTGATCCACGAGCCGCCGAAGTTCTCCAGCCGGTGTGGACGGCAGACCGTCCTCAGCGGCGAGGAGAAGTTGAGCGCAATGAAATCAAGGCTGAACGACATCTTCCGGGTCCGCGCAGGCAACTGAGCGCCAGCAGTCGATGGTGGGTGGCTGGACAACAGTCGTCCGTCCACGGGCACGCTGCGGTTGAAGAGCTTGAAATCGGGGGAAGACGACGCTGAGCTTGCCGAATTCCGCGGCGCGTGAAATCATAGGGATAGAACTTGTTGATGCCGTTGTTGCAGCCGATGTAGATATGCGCCCGGTCAGAGGACTTGATGCCCGAATTGGCGTTGAAGATATTGGCCAGCAGTCCGTCGTCGGAGGTGAACTTGTAGATCGACTGTATGCCGTTCCTGGGCTGTATTTCAGCAGCCCGCGGTTGGTCGAGAGCCAAGGCTAGTTCGCCGCCGTTCTGCACGATCTGGAACACGGCGCAGTTGCCGTAGGGCAGCATGTCGAACTCCCTGAGAGCGTGTCGGCCGCCGCGATGTCGTAACGGCAAAGCCCGCAGCCGTGGGTGCCGATCCACAGGTTGTCCTCGACGGCCAGGGCAGCTCACGAAATCGGAAAGCCCGCCCCCCGGGAATCGTGTGCGAACAGAGGGCGAACTGGCCGTCGTCGAACCCGTAGCGGATCAACCCCTCGGCCCAGCGACGCGAACTACAGGTGCCCATGGGCATCCTCGCAGATGTCCACCACGTCGCTGTTATGTCCCAGGCCGAATGCGCACGTGATGGTCTGCGAAACGTCGTCGTAACGGCAGATGCCCATTTTTGCGCCGATCCACAACTGCCCCCGCGAATCGCGGAAACCGAATAGACGTCGAGATTGGTCGTCGAGTCCTGTGCTGGCCTGCGTGAAGTGCTTCACCTGCCGCGTGCGCAGGTCGATGGTAAAGCCCGTCGCCATACGTCCTGACCCACAGCCATCCGCCGTCGATGGTGAGCGCATGGATGTTGAGCGCCCGGTCGCGGGTCGACGCCACGGGCGTGGCTAGCTGCCCGTACGCGGCTTGTAAAGGCTCAGCCCCCGTCGTCGCTGCCGATCCAGATATTCCTCGGGATCCTCGCAGAATTTGCCGATGATATGCCCGCACCTCGCCGGCCTCGATGAGCGTGAAAAGCGAACTGAGCGGCGAGAGGTGCTGATGCCGCCAAATAGGGTTCCTGATCCACACGCCGCCGTCACGATCCTTGAGGATGGAGTGGATGAATTTGTCGTTGAGCCGTCTCGTTCCGGTTGGTCGTGCTGTTGTCGACATGCTCGAAAAACTGCGGTTCTTGGTATTGAAATTCACCAGGCCGTGATCCGTCCCGAGCATGATTATCCCCGGGGTGTATTCGATCATGCCCGCACGCGCGGCCACGCCTCGCCGTCCTCCGGGCGGTTGTAGAACGTCAGCCGCGAAAGTTCGAACTTGTAGAGCTCGCAGGCATACCCCGCGATCCAGATGTCGCCGAAGTGAATGGCACATGTACTGATACGCGAGACGGTTTCGCGTGAAGCGTGCAAGTCCTCTGAGGTCGAAAAACGGTTGCTCTGGGTTAGTGGCTCAGCAGCGAACCGCCGCCCGAAGCCACCCAGACGTTGTTGTCGGGCCAGCACGATTTTCACGACGACGTCGTGGACGAGAACGCTTCGGGGTATTTTCGCGGCGTTATAGTGTCCTCGAACGTGCCGCTCTTTTGAGGCTGTAACTTAGAGGCCGCCGAGCGTCCCGTCGCCGACGTCCGTCCTGAATAGACCAGCAGGTTATGCGCCCCTGGCCATCGCTGCCCAGGAAAGACGAATAGACCAGCGAGTCGTATAGACCCCGGCTGGTTCCGACCCATATGCGGTCGCCGTTGGGAACCCTTCGCCGCAAAGACTGTAAATACAGTTGTTTTTCGAGCGTATTGCGGCGGCGGTAATCGGAGCGGTAGTTGGTGAAATCGTAGAGGTTAGACTGGTCGAGGCCGTCGGCCGTGCCCGACAGACATACCCCTTGTCATCTGGTAGAGGCACTGGATGGTATTCGACGACAACCCGCTTTGTTGTCGGTATAATACCTGAATTTGTGCTCCATACCGTTCCCTGCACACAACACCAGACACATCACGACCGCACATACCGCACATTTCACCCTCGATTCCATAGCGCCGACCTTTTAGAGAACGTTATAATACTTGTAATTCCTCCCGAAAATCCCGACGCAACCTCTCCCGGGGCGGAAGCATCCGATGAGAAAAATACTCTCTTTCCGTAATATATACAAATATTAGGCTCCATTATACTCAATTCAGACAATCCGAAATACAGCATCCAGCTCCGCGACAGGAAACATCAACCGTCGGGGCACCGCCCTTACGCGCCGCAATCCGCCGCCCCGCCCCGAAGACATGCCGCCCCCGGGCGGACGGCCGATGCCATCCGCAATACAGACACAGGATACGGGTCGCTATCCCCGTGAATAACAGGAGTACCCGGAAATGAGCCGGGAGGGGGGGGGGAATTCGGGATGCATGGCCGCCGGATGTTTACCTGATCTGACCGATATCGTCCAGCGGCCAGTCGTCGGTGCGGAACGGGACAAGGGGCTGTCCCATCGTCGTCACGACATTGGCTTCGGGACAGTAATTGCGGAAGGCGTAGCGCACCGCCACAGGGTCGGGCACCCGGTCGGAGCTCACTTCGATCCGGTTGTCCCAATATTTGAAATTCGCAACGGCAGGGTGGAAAACCCGGTCTTCGCCCGCAATCTCGAAACCGCCCGGACGGCGATAACCATCAGGGCCGAAGGCCACGAAGCTGTCGACGCCGTTTTGGGGCCGGACGGGCAGGTTGTCGAAAGTCAACACCAGTTTATTGCCGTCGCGCTCCATCGACTTGTATACCGGCGCCGGGGCGGGCAGCCCCGTCACCCGTAATCGTTCGCCAGGGCGAGGAACGCCAGCCGCTCCCCCACTTCGCGCTTGCGCGCCGGATGGATGCAGGTCGGGTTGCCCAGGTCGGTCGTGGCGGCGATCCCCGAGTGCGGGATTTCGGCCAGCGCACGGTACTGCGCCTCGATCACCAGCGGCAGCGAACGCAGTGTGTCGCCCTCGTAGCGGTAAGGCGCCAGCTGCGTATAGTAGAACGGCATCTTCGCGTCGCCCCACGCGTTGCGCCAGAGTTTGACGAGCGAAACCTGCAACGCCTTGTAATCGTACCAGTTCCTGCGGTTCGACTCGCCCTGGTACCAGATGAACCCTTTGGCCGTATAGCGGCAGACGGGCAGGATCATCCCGTTGTAGAGCCGCTGCGGGATACTGTTGTCGTAGGTTCCCGACTTGGCGACGGCGTGGTCGATGCCCGGCGTCGCGTCGATGGCGTCGACGGTCATCCACGCCTCGATGGTCGAACCGCCCCAGTTGGGAGTGATGAGCCCGACCGGAATGCCCAATGCCTTGTAGAGCATACGCCCGAAGAAATAGCCAACGGCGCTGAACTGGCCGACGGAGGCGGGCGTCGCGGTCTGCCAGGCCGCATCGCAATCGTCCAGGGGCGTCTTGGACGAGACCCTGGGGACGGTGAACATCCGAATGCCGGGGTACATGCCCGCATCGGCGATGGCATCGACCGCCCCTTCGACGGGTTGGAACATGAATCCGCTCACGGGCATCTCCATGTTGGACTGTCCCGAGCAGAACCACACCTCGCCCACGAGGACATTGTCGAGCACGAGCGGTTCGCCGTCGCTGAGGGTCACGGTATAGGGGCCTCCGGCTTCGCCCGTGGGGGCTTCAGCGCCCAGCGGCCTGAGCATCGGCCGGGTTTTTCATGCGTGCGGCCGTCCCACGAGGCAGTGACCCGCACCCGGCTGCGTGGCGATGCTTCGCCCCAGAAATTCACTTCCGTATTGCGTTGCAACACCATATTGCTCCCCAGCACGGCGGGGAGTTTCACCCGCGCCGGGAGCTGCACGGCCAGCAATAGCGCCAGCACGACGGAAAAGAGCCGTTTCATCGGAAAAAGTCGTTTATTTTTTATCGGTCTGTTTCTTATCGACGACCACGCGGTCGCAATTCCGCGTGATGAAATTGCGCTTTTCGTCGAGTACATAGGGATAATCGTCGGTGTATTCGATGACGTTGTCGCGCGTGAACACGAACCCGTCGACACAGTAGAGGGTTGACGATACGCGGGTCGAACACGCGGAAGGTGTTACCCTCGACCCGGATGTTGC
>VOFC01006314.1_pt1 | contig 19232 bp, 40 predicted proteins | sample 5384161 | NCBI WGS metagenome assembly VOFC01 (sample SAMN12384722, study PRJNA508395) | human gut metagenome | isolation source: healthy gut B | host: Homo sapiens
TCATTAGAAAGATTCCAAATCCATCGAATCTCTGTCGTTGTTCTTTGCAGAATAAAAATATTGCTGCAAGAGCACCGACTAATCCAAATATCGCACCAGAAGCTCCTGCCGACAACACATCTTGCCCTATCATACTGTAATATGCTACAGAATGATACTTCCGGCAATGCCTGCTCCGGTATAAAGAATGACATACCGCACACTTCCAATCACTTTCTCCAAAGAAGATCCAAGGAGCAAAGAAAACTGCCATATTATTAAAGAAATGATCCCATCCAAAATGCAGATAATTCGACGTAAATAGTCTATAATATTCATGCAGTTTCTTTACCCTATATGCATTACAGGCAAATGAATCATAGATCTTGTCTCCATAAGTTTCTGTCAAAAATAAAACAGATCAAATTAGCTGTAAAGATCAGAAGAGTTGCTTTATATTGATAGAGCGATTTCCAGAAATCCTTGACACTTTTATTATCTTTCACTTCTATTTCCGATTCTGCCCTGCTTGACTTGCCTCATTCTGTGCTAATACTATGGATAATGGTCCATACAGATCATCGAACTGATCCTTTGGATCAAGAAATACTGGTTTATCATCCTGCGATAAGATAAGCGTCAACACAGCACAATCCATACCAAACAGCTGTCTTGCATGGTCTTCCAAATGATATAGATCTTCTTCTAAAATACTACTTCCATCCGGGTTCTTATCAAATATCACGAACACACATTTATTTCTTCCATTGATATTCTTTACATAACATGGCCCTGTTTCGGTATCATTTTTTCATATATCCATGAATCTTAACAATTCTATGATTTTCTGATACATAATTTCCTCCGCTTTGATTTATGTATCTTTATTATAATCACAGAGGCTAGTCTTGTTTAAAAATAAAACTCCTCAAGTCCGATCTTTATCCAATCTCCTTCTTTTAATACTGCTTTTTTATTCTTTTTCCCATTTTAATTTTACACCATTGATCTTTATACCATTTGTCGAATCGAGATCTTCACAACATACATTTCCATCTTCTTTATAAAATCTTATATGTCTCCGACTGATCCCAGTTCCTTCTAATTGATGATCTGTTCCTTGTGTGGACCTTCCAATAACAAATCCATCGTCATCTAATACAATTTCTTTTTTGTTCTGGATTCTTCGAGACCAGTCTTCCAATCGGTTCTTCCAGCAAAAAACTGTCCTGTCATCCTCATCCTCTAACAGAATTGTTTTTTCTCATCCAATAATTCTGCAGCATTTTCTGTTTTCCGCCATGAATCCACAAAGATCTCTGGATTTTTTATTCTTTTTCCACAATTTATAACATCCATACACTGACACCAAGACCTGCGATCGAAACTAGTGATCCGATCAAAAACAAATAATAAAATCCATATTCAAATATTTTTAATACAAAAATAAACAATTCCCAATATGCTGCAAAAACAACCAACAACACTTATTATTTTTTCCCGATCAGAATTAAAATTCTTTCGGTGTTTTTTCATAAATTTTGATTTCATCTTTTTCAGGAGAATCTTTCTCATCTCTTATAAGATCCGATAGATTCTCCTGCATATTTTGTGCTGATTTTGATTCTTCATTTTTTGTTTTTCTCTTAAAATTTCACCATTCATTTTCTCTGACCGAACTTCCAGATAATCTTTCATCTGCTCCATATTCGGTTTTTTCTTTAATAAGAAAGCTGTGAAATTCATAATAAAAACGAACCCTCTTTTTATCATCTCAGAAATATACTCGATACATTCTTCTATAAAGTCACGAAGCTGCTCATCAATCTTTTTTCATACTCCGGCAGATAACAAAAAGAACTGGCCGGTCTTCTTTATCCAGAAACATAGATTCCAAATCTAATTTTAAATGATCCAGCTCTAACAGATAGGAAGCTACCTGTTCAAAAACTTCCAAAAAGATACGCAAAAAAAACAATTTCGGTTCTAACATAGAAATCCTGTCTTTTTAACTTTTGTGTAAATACCTGTTTCATAATAATAATATTCTTCTCCATCTTCGATCCGGAATTCACATGGAAGAAGACACGGAAGTGTATGATTGTAAAGAATATTTTTTTTCATATGTTAATTTCTGTTCTTTTTTTAACAACATAATAACTGGAAAAACCTTCTCTAATCCATTGCTCCTTCAAGTGCATTCCACCTCCTGATCTGATCGATCTCAAAATCTCCCTGTGCCTGATCATTTCCTTCATATTCAAACAAACAGATTCCAAACATACTTAAGAAATCACCTGCCACAACTGCTGATCTTGTCTTTATTTTTGCTGAAACTCTAAGCGGTGTTGTCGATACTCTAACCGAACTGACTTCTGCCATAAACAGATGCCTTCGCAATTGTTCTTTCATCTCTTTTTCAGCTTTTGTATTTCCTGACTTGTTTGACGATATCACATTTCCAGTGATCAGCTTTTGATTTACTTTCTGATACGACAACTTTCCCGTATCATACTCTGCCTCTGTAATTTTAACATCTGCCGCTTTCTGCACTGCTTCTTCCATAATTCCTTGTGCGATCCCACAATTCATAAAATAAAACAGATAGCTAAAAAACATCCATAGCACCATCAAAATGATCGGAAGCAGCGCACTGATTTCAACCGTCATGTATCCCCCTGTTTTGCGCATCTCGTGCATGGCCTCATCCCCTTTAATGTACTTAGATCTACTTGTTTAACTGTTCTTTTTAACCCGCTGCAGCCAAGATTCGTGTGATAAGATTCCCCTTCTTTTGCGATATATACACAGGAAAAATCACTTTTTTTCATGCTTGGTGCATTTATCACATGGCTTGTATTGTGTCCGCTTGTTTCTATATTTTTCTACATCTTCGTCAACAGAAATATCCAATGACAGATGTGTACAGGAGAGATCTTTATGATACACCGCTTCATGCGGTGTGATATAGACATAGCCTTTTTTAATTCATCTCCGTCTGGTACATATCCTGTCATGGATTTTTTTACACTTTGCTCATAGGATACTATATGTGTTGATAAAAACGGCATTGTTTTGCGAATATAATAACGCACAGATACGATATATTCCCCTTTAGAGGTCAATGTCAGTCTACACGCCGCTGCCGCTCCTGCACTTCCTCCGATCAAAGCCGAATGATCTAAAAACTTACGGTTTACCGCTGCCAGAAAAAGCTGCCTTGGCACTAAATCCTGATAAGTCACTTCCAGATTTTTTCTTCTGCCTGATGCGATATTCATTAACTGCAGCCCTCTTTGCTGCCTCACAAGCACCATGAGAAATCTGTTGGTGGATCATCAAAATCTCTCCTGCACTTGTAAGCATCAAAGAACGATCAAAAAAAATGGGGACGATCAGACTCGCTTCCAATGTCATTGCACCTTCCTCATTTCCAGAAAGATTTGAGGCAGAGGAAGATGCTCTCTTGAATTTTTTACGACGATCTTGTTGTTATTGTTATCATTTTGAACCGGATTCACTTTTTGAGAAATGTTTTTGACAAGAGAACATCTTTCTCTGCCCCCTTTCTTTCATTTTGATCATTTAAATTTTAATACGTTACATATCGATACATTTTAAGATCTGTATATGTTGTGAATGGCAAGATCATTCCACCAAATCCGAGTTTTTTCAACTTCAGATTCTGCGTGATCTTGTAAGAAGAAATGCATTGATCCAATTTAAAATCTGACACTTTTCTTCGGATATTTTGTTCCATCAGATCCATCATTCGGAAATATTTTTGACGTTTATCTTTTTGTGATATCAACAGTAATAACAAATAATCCTCGTATGACATTCCCTGTTTCACAGGTTTTCTCTTACAATTTAACGTTGCCAGTCCTGCAAAAGAAAGCTGCCAGTCTGCAGATGTTTTTTACTGCTGGGATTTTTTACCATCTGCAAGATTTCTTACATCGATCACTGATTCCCCATAAGCAAGTGCTAATAATAACAGATTCTTTGCAACCGCAACTGCTGGTGGAAATCCTGTAACTCCAAGAATTGATGCTGCTAACAATGCTGCTTCTTTTTCTTTGGCTGGATCTTGATATACACAAGCTGCATTCGTCACAAATCTAAGTGCGATCATCCTCCAGAAAACCATTCCAAGATTCTCTTTTTTCCGAATCTTTCCCTGCGATCAAGTATTCAATCTCATATTTAATCCCGTCTTTTTTGTTGTATCTGTCAGAAAATGAAAATATTTTGTTGCATATAAAACTACCGGTAATTCACTTGCAAAGGAATCCGTTGATGCTGTTTTTTCGAATTCATCTAATCCTTTTTCCACATCTTTTCGGTTCATAAAATTCCATGCACTCTGCTTTGTTGTTTCTTTTTTGCCATAGACAATATTAATTGGAAGATCTGACACTTTTTTTCTCTCCCATGATCAATGGGACCGAGCCTTCTTTTAACAATTTCATAAATCCTTTTCTCGGATCTTTTTTACTGGTTCTGATGTTAGTGTTTTTTTCATTTTCCGTTTCTTCTGCTTCTTCTTCCTCTTTTTGAATCTGATCCTTAATTCCTGAGAGCTCATTTTTCTGGTCTTCTCCAGCCTTGATCTTTTTGGTCAAGTTTTTCAAAATATCCCCTGCTGCTTCATATTGCATCTGCTGCCGAATCTGATATTTTAAAACTTCTCCTTTTGTGCCGACAGATCAAGTATATCTGAAATTTTTGTACTTCCTGTTTGAAAGCGAAAAGGATCTCCATTCTGATCCAGACTTTCTTTCATGCGGTCTGAAAAATCTGTTTCGATCTTCTTGTGATATCTTGGATCCATCGCATAAATATGATACATATCCGCAAGCTCTTTCTGATAATTTCCTTTTTGTATGAGAAAGCCCAGACATATAAATACCCATCGCCTTTCCCCTCGCTGTATACATATAGATTCCTTCCACACATACGCTGATCAACAGTAAAAAAACAAGAAATAACATTGCAAGAAATGCACTCATACTACCTTGTTCATCCCGAATCATTTGACTTGTCCTGTTTTACTAGTGATCGTTTTAAAAATGCTATCAACGACTTTCTTGATCTGTGTCTGGAAAATAATGACGAGTCCGATCAAAACTACAATGATCAAAATCACCTCAACAACACCCATTCCTGATTCATCTTTAAAAAAATGCTTTAGAAAATTTCTCATATGTTTTACCCCCTGACCTTTTATGAAAATGTAGATAGTGCTGGAAACATCAATAATACTAAGATAACAACCAACATTACCATCATCGGTGCGAGCAGTTTTGTGCTTGCTTGTTTCTCCTTTCCTTTTTGCCTGTTCTTTTTTTCTCAAAAAGCTCCTTCTTCCTCTTCTTTTTTAACCTTAGAAACAGATCCGTTGAACCTCTTGTAATACTCTGTACGAGCAGAACAGATAATTTTTGATAAGAAGACAACCCAATCTTTTTTTGCCCATCTCACCAAATGCTTTTTGTCTGTGGAACTCCAAATGAAATCTGTCTGCATGTTTTTTTGATCTGTTCATATACGAAGATTTTTTTTGTTTCCTCTTCTTTGTTCTTTCTCGTATTCCGTCGCTACTGCTTCCAATGCAGCCACCACACTCATTCCTGTCCCCAGAAATAAGATCAGATGTTCTATGATCTGTGGATACTCCACCATAGATTGTTCCAATGTCTGTATTCTTTGTTCCTTATATTTTTTCATTTTCGTGATACCAGAAAAATATGATCACTGCAATCCCAAGAAATAAAATTGCAGGAATCTGACTTTCATTTTCCGCAGGTAAAAGTCTGCCCTGCCGGATCACATCTGGAAGATAAAACTGCTCCTTCGTAATATGTTTTTCTTCCAATTTCTTAAGATCCGCAATGATCTTTTGTTTTTCTGATACCTTTTTCCCTGAATTTCCAGGAACTACACAGACAGGAATCTTTAAGATCCTTACTTCTCCTTGACATTCCATCCTTGCATCAAGATTCAACAGATAGTCTTTTTTGACATTCTTCGAAAACACATTGCCTTCTTCATCGATGACTGTAGGATCATCACTCTGCCATTGTACCGCAATATTTTCCCCAGGTATCTTTACTGGCATTTCAAGATTTCGTTCCACTTCATTTAATGATTTGTTTTTTTCGCCACAAGATGTTTCCTTAAATAAGCTTCTCCTCTGTCAAATGCCTGCGTGATCTGGGCTTTTGTATATCCTTTTGATGAATCTCCAAGGTGTAAATATCATCATCGCTTTTTGTTTTAATACGAATCTGTTGCTCTGTAACTTCGCCACCCGTTTCATCTCTCGTGATCAGAATTCTACGGTCCTGACTGAAATAAAAAGATTATGGTCAGAAAAAGAACGATAAGAAAAATAATAGTCGCCACGCTTATGATCTTCACCTGTTCATACAGACTCTTTCCTTACTTTCTCATCTAATTGTTTCTTTGTTCCTATAAAACAGTATCCTATCTCTGCTTTTTCTTTTTTCTTTGAGTTCTTCTGGAAGTTTTTCCACGATCTTATTAATCCATTGAAACTTAAATTTCAATCTCAGTCACCCTCTCTGCCCATATATCTGCGATCCACAGACATAAAAAGAGAAATCACTGCGACTAAAACTCCGGCAAAACTCTCATACAGTATGTCGAAATATCCAGGATTTGCAATCCTTACATAAAGGAGAATAAAATATGGCATGACAGACATGATCTTTTTCTCCATTTGTTTTGCCGCGATCATCGTGTGAATCTCTTCTTTTGTCTGGATTGCCTGACTTAAATGTTCTATCGTATTTTCCGTGATCTCAATCAGATTCCCCACCACTTTTTTTTCGCAATTGATATGACCTGTGCAAACTGATAAAATTCTTCCAGACCTACATGTTCCGCCATATCAAAGATCAGATTATCCACATGTTCGTTCAGTTTGAGCTTTTGTATCAACAATTGAAGTTCTTTGTCCAACAAACTGTGTTCTTCATACATTTCCAGATCATTTTTTGCTGTTTTCAATGCATTTTCAATAGAGTATCCTGCAGATAAACTATTTCCAATAGAAATCATCATTTCACGGAATTCCTTTCGCAGCTTTTTTCCTTCTCCCGATGCACCTTATGAATTCTTTTGTTGTTTCATAAAAAACAAACAAATATGGAATCAAAAGAATCGCAAATGCAATTCGGTCAAAAAACAGCCATGCGATCATCACGATATAGCAAATTCCCTTAACCAACTCTTGCTTCTCATATTTCCACAGGCTGATCTCTTGCTTTAAAAGATTCCATAAGTTTCTGATATGCTTCATACTGACCATACTCCTTTAATTTTTTTCTGATCACATAATTCTGATCTCATTGTAAGTTCATCATCTTCATTCATCTCAAACAACGGATGTAATGCTACCTGACTCGCCGCCATACCAGTAATCTCTGAAATCTCCATCAGTTTTCGACTTCCGTCAAAGCTTCTTCCAAGATGAATGATCACATCGATTGCAGATGCCATCTGCCCACGGATCGCTTCTACTGGCATATCGACTCCCATCAAGACCATCGTTTCGATTCGCTTAAGCATATCTTTACAGCTGTTCGCATGTCCTGTCGAGATGCTTCCATCGTGGCCTGTATTCATTGCATTTAACATAGACAAGGCTTCTTCGCCTCGCACTTCTCCGACGATGATCCGGTCTGGCCGTGAACGTAATGCCGCTTTGATCAGTTCTTTCATATCGACCTGATTTTCCCCCGCTGCATTTGCATTCCTCATCTCTAACCGGACCAGATTATCAATCCCATTAAGTTTCAATTCTGCGGAATCCTCAATTGTTATGATCCTCTCATCTTTCGGAATACAATTTGACATTCCATTGAGCAACGTCGTCTTCCCGCTGCCTGTTCCCCCGAGATAAAAAATGTTATAGCGCGCCCTTACAAGAATCTTCAAAAACTTCGCAATTTCTTCCGAAAATGCTTCCCGTTCACAAAGCCATGCTAATGTCATCGGTTCCTTTGCAAACTTTCGGATCGTCATCGTTGCCCCATCGATTGATATTGGCGGCAAAATGATATTTACTCTCGAACCATCGTTAAGTCTCGCATCCACAATTGATTTCGTTCATTTACCATACGGTTCGCTCCTGATGCAACCTGCTGAATTACCTGATATAATTTTTTCATTATCCGAAAAATGCCCAGGATATCGGTGCAGTTTTCCTTGCCGCTCAATAAAAATATTTTTATAGCCATTGATCATGATCTCCGTCACAGAATCATCTTCTAACAGATCTTGCAGAATATCCAATCTTCGAAGAGCATAAAAAACTTCCTGATTCAAGCGAATCTTGTCGGACAAAAGCAACGGATATTCTTCTGATATTTTCATGATCTCTTCCTGAATCACACCTTTTAAATGTTCATCAGAAATCTCCTGTGAAAAATTCAATTTCTCCATTACTCTTTGTTTCAGCAATTCCTTCAAGGCCACTGCCCCCTTCCTCCCTTTGTTCTTCCAGCTCTCAAGCATAACTTCTTCCCAGTTTGTCAATTTCCATACTCCATGTTTTCTCATCTGTTTTTGAAACTTCTTATATTCCATACACCCCAGATCTTGCCGCATATAAGAGGAAGAAAAAAATCCGGTCAAACAACCCAAAGAACTTAAGATCTGGCGGTGATGCGATGCCAATATCAAAAATAATACAAATTCCTGTTTCTCTTAATTTCTCAAAAAACCACTCATAATCCTGCATAGATAATTCTCGATAATCCAGATAACATGAAGCTCCCGCAAATCCTACACAACCATCAAACTTCTTCTGATGTTCCATAAAATATAGTACAATATCTTCTTTGTGTTCTTTGATATAAAACAACAAAAGGTCATCTGCCTCATCTTCTTCAAAGTGTCCATATGGTTGCATTCCAAAATAAATCCACCCATTCGAAGCTGCCATATTCCTTGCAAATGCCGATATCTCCAGTCTTGAAATCGGAGAATATACTCCAAAAATCCGTTCATTTTCAATCTGAGGACTTACATTCAGGCAATGATAGATTCCCTGCTGCGATCTCTTTTGCACTCTGGCAATACATCCCACCCATAGATTCATTTGCTCCAATTCGGCAAACCGGAAAATCTCCATGATAATCCGTCTCTTCTGCCAGTACCAGGCATTCAAAATCTCCCTCTTGTTCCTGTTTAAAAAAACATCTTCATCCGACGTAAATGATGCCGTCATGGAAAAAATCTTTCTGATGATTTAAATATTCCATCAGCCGTTTTCCATACTGATGGTCTTTGTGATAAATACCGATTGAAATATCCTTCATAGTCCACCTCCTAACAGGCAGATCATGTACGCTGCAAGGATCCCAAATGAAAAATGTATCATTCCATCTTTCATCAGATTCCCATTCTCTCTGTCTCGTACATCAATAATCTTTTGTTATCCTTACATTGTGTTACATATTGAAATAATCGAATAAATCGTAGATGGAAGTTCTTCCTCTTCCACAAGAAACCTCACGGCATAAATACCGTTACATATAAATGATAAAATTAGAAACTGGGGCATTGCCCGTCCGATAGATATTGCACATACCATCAGCAGCTTCACGTCTCCACCGCCAAGGCATCCAATATAAAATAATAATCCACAGCTGATCAGCACAACCAAAACTCCGATCATCATATCATGCCTTCATCCCAGAAACTCCTGCAAGAACCAGCGTGATCAACGCTCCCGCCCCATTGAGCTTATTCGGGATCTTGAAATCTCTGTAATCATAAATTGCTGCCATGATTAAAAATAATAGAATCCATATCTTCATCTTTCCTCCTTCCTTTATGTTCCATTATTTTACATCTATTTACAGTATTTGTCTAGTATTTTTTTTCTATTATTTTACATAAATACAAAATCCAGTATTTTACTAGCGCACTTTACATCACATTATTACTGCAATAAAAACACCGCTGCCGCATACAACGCAATAATTCCTGGAAGCCCCAACAGTGCACCTGTTCCAATGGACAAGATATTAAGATTGACTGGTGCTGTGATTCCTTTCCGCATACAAACAATGCTGATTCCATATACGATCATCGCACAAAAAGCTCCCCGCAGCAAAAGCACCAGCAAATATGCCGGTTTCTTTACAATTCCGATCATCAGACAGATCATACATCCCGCTGCCACTATGTAAAAAGATCATTTCATTTTGTCCCATAAAAAAAATCCCTCCTTATGTAATCTTATGTTACATAAGGAGAGATATTCGTTTCTTATATGCTCCTAAGCTTTTATGAAAATAAATTAGACAGCCAGCTGAAAATAGACTGGAAGAAAGCTGCGATCTTATCAAAGATTCCCTGACTTCCTCCAAGCTTATCATATAAATCTTTTGCTTGAGATTTTAACTGAGACACATTCAGATCAAGTCCTGAAATCTTATCCATCAGACTCTGTATCTTCGCTCGGTCTGCATCAGAAAGATTGATATTTAAATCTTTTGCAGACTCTTCAATCGCCTGTTTGATCTCAGATGGAGATGACAGATTATCTTTGCAACTTTCTGTTTGACATCTGCGATCAGTTTCTCTGCGTCGTCAGAACCGATATTTTCCGCAACTTCTCCCGTTGTGATCAACTCGTCTGTCGCTGCATCTTTGCTCTTTTCTGGAATCTTCTTTCCTGTCATTTCTTCGTAGGCTTTCATAACGCCAACCAATGCTGCTGTTCCAGAAATCTTAAATGGACCAGCTACTTTTACATCGGCATTCTTGATCCCTGCTGTGATCAGAGCATTTCTATACATTCAGATGTGCAGTAAGAGATATTCTGTGTTGTGACATTCACTCCATTTCCATCATCTTTCTGTTCTACAGTCACAGAAGATAATGCTCTTGTTCCGATCACTCTGCTTTGACAGATAGCTGTCCAAATATTCATGTTCATCTTTATTTGTTACAGTAATAACTTTATAGTCGCTATTATCATCTAAATCCAGAAGTTCTAACACTTTCTTTTTCTGGGAAGCTGTTAAGTCAGCTCCAAGTGCCAGATATTTCTGATCAACGCTGTCTGCTTTGACAGTTACAGATGATAATGCCATTGCGACACAAAGTCCTGCTGCAAGGAATTTTCAATAAACTTTCTCATAAATCCTTTTCCTCCTGCTTGTTAATTTCTTTCATCATATCGTGCAAAAAACATCTCTGACTTTCAATATTCCAAAATCATAAAATTTCTTACGAAAATTTTTTTCTTTAACTGCAGCTTTTTTCTTTCTTCTGAAAAAAGCCGTGATCAGAATAAAAATAACAAATCCCGCAACACTTAAAGATTGCCCCTTCCTTAAACCCAGAAGATACATACGTTAGTGAAACTTTATGCTTTCCTTCCGGCACTTTCACTGTCAAAAATGCTTTTCCCAAGTGCTTTTGTTTTCACTTTCTTGCCATCAATCTTCACCGTCCATCCTTTATCGTATGGAATTGAGAAAAATAACATCTGATCTTCCTGTGCATGGATCGTTCCACTTAGATGATTTCCTTTGGCACTGGTAAGTTTCCATGCATTTTCCTGCATTCTCTGTGCAAGTTCTTCCATCACTTCTTCATCAAGTTCCGCTACTGTCAGTCTTACAACTCCAGACATTTCATTATCTTGTTTGAGTTGCATTTTGATGCGGATCTCATCACCTTTCTGCACGTTTCCAAGATAAATAATCTGTGAATCCAGCCTTCCCGTCAAAAACCTGTTCTCCATTTTTCTCGATCACAGTATTTTCTACCTGGCTTCCATCAAAATGAATATACAGCTGTCTTGTTTTTGTTGATCTGATCGTAAATACCATGTTATCTGGTCGGGCGGATGTATTTTCAAATACATATTCTCCATCACCATTATCGGATGTGATCTTACAATCGTTTAATTGCGGCTTAGCTGTTTTGACCATATGAAACAACTCATCAACATCAAATGCACTCGTTGCCAGATCATTTTGTACATAAAATGGATTATAATCTTCATAATCCCAAGTTTGTACCAAGTCATCCATCGTATAGGCAAGTGCTGTTCGATAAGGATTTTTATAAACCGTGACATTTCCAACACTTTCTTTTAGTGAAAATTCGGTATATTTCGTATCATATGGCCGGTAAATCTGATATTTCATAGACATCAGATTATTTGTAAATGGCGTTGCACCTTCATATAAATATTCATTTACACCCGTGTAGAATCCAAGCTGATCCATCATATCGACAACGTTTCCCTGTGCCGTGGAACCAAATAGTGTCATTCCATTTAAGGTATGCCAGATACTTTCATCAAGCATTCTGCCATACGCCCACTGATCAATTCCATTCTTGTCTCTACATTTTTTTGATACTCTTTTTTTACTTCTGTGATAGCTTTGGTATCCTGAAAATAACTATCTGTATCGACGGTTCCATTTTTCTGAAATCCCATCACTGCCATCGCTGCGGTTTCTACTATAAATAAAAAACAGATCAATGTTGTAAATATTTTTACGCAAAACTTTTTTCTGATACAATCCAAAACAAACCATATAAACAATGATCACTGCCAATGTCGTATAACTGTTTTCATTTCTATTTTCATTGTCGACGTTTTCATTGTGATTCCGATCAAAATTCCAAATAGGATCACTGCCAAATAAATCCCCAGTGAAACTTTTTCCTTTTGCCTCTTACCAACACACAATATCCTTCATACGCCATCGCAAGCAATGCAAAAATATACAAAAACGCAAAGCGGTTTGGAATTCCATACTGATCATGAAAGCCATGCCAAACATAACCTAAGACAGGCATATTGAAACTAAAAAATAAAAATACAAGTAATAACAATCTTCGAATCTTATCGATCAGGCGAATTTCTCTGACTGCCAGATAAAATCCTGCCATTAATAAGGTTAAGATTCCACAATATAAATTAATCTTACTATCATCTACCGCCATCGTAAGCGGTGTTGTCCCAAGAAAATGTCTGGAAAAACAGATTTCCAAATGTTCCATACCATAATTCTTTTGGAAATTGTAATTTGGCTGAGGATGTCTGCATGATCCCAAGGTAAGCTGGCAGTAACACAACTGCTGCCATTGCTCCAGATAACAGTGAATATCCTGCAAAGCGGAATCCATTTGTAAAAAAATTCTTTGACATTTTTATGTGAATATAGTAAATACCACAAGATTAAAAAATAAACATGTCATATAGGACATATAAAAGTTACACCATAAAGAAATAAATAATGTAAAACAATAAAGTCTTCCATCATGTTCTTTGATCAGCTTATCAAAACCATACAAAATGAGTGGAAGCATCATCATGACTTCCATCCACATAATATTCCAACTGTATCCAACCATATAACTGCATAATCCATATGCCATTCCGAACGCAACAATGGATATCTCATCCTTTCCACGGCGTTTTCTAAAATAAAATGCGGCTGTAAAGCAGCACAGTGCGATCTTTAAGACATACAAATGACTTAATATCATCGTAAGCATTGATTTCGACACAAGTGCGATCACCAGATTTAGTGGACTTGCCAGATAATACGCCCATAGTCCAAGGAAATTGTATCCAAGACCTGCATGAAAAGAATAAAACATCGAATCCATGCTTTTTAATTTTTCCTGATAATCTGCAAAAAGGGCAAATACTGATGCAATGCATCAACGATCAGAAATGATTCACTGCCAAATGGCTGTATCTTCTCTGCGATTGCGATTCCTTCTAATAGAAGAACCGGCAGAAAAAACGAGAGTAACAGATACTTATGAGTTTTCAGTATGTCTTTGATTTTGTTTGTCATGTCTGCTCCATTCTTTTTACACGGTGATTGATTCCCATGATCATATGATATCTTTTTTTGATCATGGATGTGATCGAACCATGGGTCAATTCCGTAACATTTCCCCCATGTCTTCGATAATAAATAAGAGGTTCCTCCAAAAATACAACTTTCCCGAGTTGTTCTGACAGCAATCCGATCCATTGGTCATGAATCCAGATGTCATCTGGGATCGGCAGAATTCTTTTCATTGCGGATCTTCTGACTGCCATACAGCATCCGATATAGGAATTCTTTTTTCATATTCTTCCAGAAGCCTGTTCCGCTATTTCTCCACTCAAAAGTGGTTTGATCTAAAGATGAAAGTTTTTCATCTACAATCTGCGCATCATGAACAACTGCCATCACTTTCGGGTCTTCAAATACACGCTCAATTTCTCTCATTTTATTTTTTTCCACACATCATCCTGATCAGATAAGAAGATGATCTCCCCTCGACAATGCTTAAATGCATTCTCAAAATTTTTACGACACCCTTCCCAGGTCCTTTAATTATGCGGATTCTTTGATCGTTTTGGACCCAATCCTCAAGTATTGCTTCTGATCCATCACTAGCATCATCCACTGAAATGATCAGTTCATCTGTCTCTTCCATATTATCAAGAATCGATCTTATTTGCTCATCTATATATTTCGCGCCATTATAAAAGGCCATTGCCACAGATTTCATACTAATTTCCTTCCTGCGTATTGATTTTCTTGAAATATTATACCATATCTTATATAATAATTCTAAGACAAAGGCGTCATTGAGAAAAAGAGGCGTTTTCCGACCTCTTTTTTGTTTTATCTTTTGGGATGTGCCAACACCCATTTGAAGAAGATACCCTCTGTTTTAAACACACATATCATTATGACTTATAAGGAGGAAACAAAATGTCATACGTAGATGAAGTGATCGAGCAGGTAGTTGCTCAGAACCCAGCAGAACCGGAATTCCATCAGGCTGTAAAAAGAAGTTTTAGAATCATTAAGAGTCGTTGTTGAAGCGAACGAAGAAGCTTTCAGAAGAGATGCTCTTCTTGAACGTCTTGTAAACCCAGAACGCCAGTTCAAATTCCGTGTACCTTGGGTAGACGACAAAGGACAGGTTCATGTTAACACAGGTTACCGTGCAGTTCAATAGTGCGATCGGACCTTACAAAAGGTGGTTTAAGACTTCACCCATCTGTTAACCTTGGAATCATCAAATTCTTAGGATTTGAACAGATCTTCAAAAACTCTTTAACAGGACTTCCTATCGGTGGTGGTAAAGGTGGATCTGACTTCGATCCTAAAGGAAAATCTGACCGTGAGATCATGGCATTCTGCCAGAGCTTCATGACAGAACTTTGCAAACATATCGGAGCAGATACAGACGTTCCTGCTGGTGATATCGGAACTGGTGCAAGAGAGATCGGTTACATGTTCGGTCAGTATAAGAGAATTCGTGGACTTTATGAAGGAGTTTTAACAGGTAAAGGTTTATCTTATGGTGGTTCTTTAGCACGTACAGAAGCAACAGGATACGGACTTCTTTACTTCACAGACGAAATGTTAAAATGTAATGGTAAATCTATCAAAGGTGCTACAATTGCTGTTTCTGGAGCTGGTAATGTTGCTATTTACGCAATCGAAAAAGCTCAGCAGTTAGGTGCTAAAGTTGTTACAGCTTCTGACTCTACAGGATGGATTTATGACAAAGATGGTATTGATGTTGAATTATTAAAAGAAGTAAAAGAAGTAAAACGTGCTCGTTTAACAGAATACGCTGCTGCTCGTCCAAGTGCTGAATATCACGAAGGAAGAGGAGTTTGGTCTATTCCTGTTGACATTGCTCTTCCATGTGCAACTCAGAACGAATTACACTTAGAAGATGCTAAACAGTTAGTAGCAAACGGATGTTACGCAGTTGCTGAAGGTGCTAACATGCCTTCTACAAGAGAAGCTACAGAATACTTACAGAAAAACGGAATCTTATTCGCACCTGGTAAAGCTTCTAACGCTGGTGGAGTTGCTACATCTGCTCTTGAAATGTCTCAGAACAGCGAAAGATTAAGCTGGACATTTGAAGAAGTTGATGGAAAATTACAGAACATCATGGTTAACATTTTCCACAACTTAGATGACGCAGCAAAACGTTACGGAATGGAAGGAAACTATGTAGCTGGTGCTAACATTGCAGGATTCGAGAAAGTCGTAGATGCAATGACAGCTCAGGGTATTGTTTAATCCTTAAAAAGAAAATGGATATTCCCGTGGGACGGAATGTTCAATTAAAATAATGTCATGTGTATGTAGAAAGCGGAGATCCTTTATGGATTCTCCGCTTTTTGGGTTTTTTATATAGATTTATTTTTCAAATAATGGTGTTTTTCTGATCTCTACGATCAATGGAATTACCATAATAAACCATACAATTGGTTCTGCAATAATAACACCCGTATAATCAAGCCATGGAACCAACGTCGCTGCAATCACTACTTTTCCAACCATCTCTAATCCACTGGAGATCAATGGAGTAACACGGTCTCCCATTCCCTGCATGACATTCCTTAAGACACTGATGACACAGGTCACATAATAAAACAATGTGTCAAATTTCAGATAGTTTGTTGCATTTGTAATAACTGCTTCTTTATGAGTTCCTGTTACCATATAAACCAACTGCGGTCCAATGGTATAACTTGCGATCATTGCCAATGTTGACCATGCACATGTATAAATGATTGCTAATTTCATTCCTTCTTTGATCCTGTCAAACTTCCCAGCACCCATATTCTGTCCACAGAATGTTGCCATCGTCTGTCCAAATACCATAAACATGATCATATATATTTCTGTGATCTTTCTTGCCGCTGTATGGGCTACGATAATTTCCTGCCCAAGCTTATTGATCGCTGTCTGTAATGTAAGTGATCCAATATTCACAAGAGAACTCATAAATCCCATGGACATTCCTGAACCTAACATTTCCTTTGATCATATGCGATTCCAGATTCTCAAAATCTTTTTTTTATTAAGGCATAACAATTCATACTTATGAATCATATAAAAACAACAAATGACCAATGCGATAAACTGTGCCAACACTGTTGCTGCTGCCGCACCCCATGTTCCTGTTTTCCATACGGCAACAAATAAAAGATCCAGTACGATATTTAATCCAACAGAAATCGCAAGGATCAATAATGGTGTTAACGTATCTCCGATCGCACGCATAACTGCCATTAAGATGTCATAAAACATCGTGACCCACAAACCAACAATTATGATCAGTATATATTGTTTGATGCTGCATAAAGCTTTTACCTGGAACATTTCAAAAATTCAAAATCGGATTAATAAAATCGTTCCTGATCAAGGATTAAAATAGAAATAACTGATCACCTAACACAAGTGCGATTGCAAATGATCTTCGAACTCTCTTTTTATCACCTGCACCAAATTTCTGTGCTGTGATGATTGCAAATCCATTGGCCAGACCTAATAAAAAACCAACGATCAAGATTACTGATCGTTTGTTGTGGCTCCAACTGCAGCAAGTGATCGTTCTCCAAGAAAACTTCCGACAATTCTTGTATCAGCAAGACTGTATGTAAGCTGTAATAAGTTTCCTAAAAAATACTGGAATCGCAAATCCTAAGATCAATGTTGAAATCTTTCCTTTTGTCAGATCTTTCATGATCGATCCTCCGCTTTCTGTAATCTTCCATCTCCATCGATCACAACTTTCATTCCTTCATTAATATCTCTTTCGTATAGTAATTTATCTTCCATGAAGATTATTGTTTCTTCCTTCGTTATTTCTTCTTTTAAATATACTTTATCTTTGATTTCCTGTCCTTCCGGGCGGCCTTCACAACCGAAGTCTGGTTCTTCGATTCTTGTGACGTAGTATGTACTCATATATTGATTTTCCTTCTTTCTTTGTTTGTTATGTTTGAAAATTTTGTAAAATAAAAATCATCTGTAATACGATTTTTATTGCCGTATCACAAACGATTTTTATTTTAGCATAAATGATGTTGTTAGGACAGTATAGATTGCATTTCTTTTGCTAACCACTACGATTTCCTATATTTCCACATCAAAACGAACCAATATAAGAAACCAAAACCATTACAATTGATATCACTACTGCATTCTTTAAAAACACCTGACTCCCCGGAATTCTTGGTATTTTTCGTATTGCATAAAAAGATCAATCTACCTCCTACATAGCAAACTAAAAACAATGGCAATCCTACGAGTCTGTTTCTTATATTTTTTAAATGCAATATGAGATTTACTGGAATTTGAATGGACATGCATAAAAACTTATTGCAATGATCCATTGGACTGCTTGATTTACTTCATAGAAAGGAACTTCAACATTGAGAACTCCAAGTACTCTTCCAATCAAAAAATATGATGGTCATAATTGCTGTCGCTACAATTCCAAGAAGATACCTCATACCAACCTGCTTCCTTCTACTGACTGGTAAGATCTTGCAGTACTGATTCCATCCACAGGCTTGATCATCAATCATTGTGTCATTGATTTGCATTACCAAAAGTGCTGACAAAACAGCCCCACCAGTACCAAATCCAAAAAAACCTATGATCAGCTGAAGAATTAAAAGTATCCAAATCACATATTTAATTCCAGATTCCATAATCCTGTATTTGTATTCTAATAACAAACCTTTCATACTGCCTCCCTCCTTATTGATCATTCCGCTTCTCGTATAATTTGCAACTCAATACACCTGAAAAACACCAAATGATAAATAGCAAAATCATAAATACAATGGTCGGGAATGGCAGATTTAATAACAATTGCTGCAACCTATATGGGTAAAAGCATTCCAAGAAAAAACATACGATCATCGCTGCAGATACCCTTCCTTCGTCATATCCATATCTGCTGACTCCACAAACTATACCATTCTTTTTCGTATTAATCCTTTCATACCCACACTTCCTTCTATTCTTCCTGTCCTTTTGAGAGAAATACGATAATTTCTTCTAATGTTGCCATATCTGTCTTATAATCTTTCGGCATCTTCAATTTATCTACCAACGCTTCAACTCCATATGAATTTTTTTTCTTACCTTTGACTGCCTGTTCATCAAATTCTTTTCAGCTCTTCTTTGGAACATTTTAAAATTCCATATTGTTCAATCAAGCGGTCTTTTTTTCTTCATATAATTTCAAACTTCCCTGATCGATATATGCAATATAATCACAAAAGTCTTTCCAAATCACTCACGATATGAGAAGATATTAAAACAGATTGATCTTCTGCCCTTGTAAATTCATAAAGAATATCTAAATCTCATCTCTCATAAATGGGTCTAGTCCGCTCGTTGGTTCATCTA
>VOFC01002307.1_pt1 | contig 19223 bp, 25 predicted proteins | sample 5384161 | NCBI WGS metagenome assembly VOFC01 (sample SAMN12384722, study PRJNA508395) | human gut metagenome | isolation source: healthy gut B | host: Homo sapiens
AGGGTTTCAGAGGTTTTTATTACTTCTGAAATTCTTATTTTTTTTTATCATTTTTCCTATACGAAAGGATACCACAATGCAGGCTTACAAGGATTTAGTAAAAGCACTTCCCGGCTTAAAAGAGGATATGCCACGCGCATTTTACATGCTCGCAGAGCTTTTTGATTACGGTTCATTTGATATATGCAGAAGTGACGACAAATATATAATCCCATATATCATGAATGACGCGGTGGAATGCTATCTGACTGTGGAAAATGCAGTGTTAAAGGGCGATTATCATAGCGAGGAAGAAATTATTTCGGCATCGTTGGTTTTAGGAAGTGAAAAAGGTTATGGACTCATTCTGCACCAGCAGGACAATGTGGTCACACTCTGGTTTGATAATTTGCATGTGCATGAGGCATGCTTTAAATACCATGAAATAGGACATTTCTGGGTAAAGGGACAGGAGCAGTGGCGCATGCTTGTATATATGGTAGGAACAATCGCTGATAAGTATATGTACATGGGAAAGGAATACTGCAACGAGACAGAATGCTTTATCCAGAGCCTTATTTACTTTGCGCCGTTTCGCAGATGGACACCGGTACCTGACGATTTGATGGAGTATCATTTTCCGGCCCGTGTAGAGGGAATAGACATTATGGAGGAGCTTTGCAGGGAGGTTTCGGACACTGATTATCTTAAGCTCATTGCACGCTACAGGGCAAATCCATGTGAGAAAACGGAAAAGCTTCTGAGCAGACATTTAGCCGATGCAAAAAAGAGTACCGCTTTATCAGTATATTTATAAGCTTGTGATAAAGGCATCAAAGGATTATCCGGAGAGAAATTACGGAAAACAGATAAATGAACGCATAAAAGAAAAGCGTAAAGCGCTTGAACAGGAGCTGCTTCAAAAGGGGTACTGGAAAATACCCTGTGTTTTCAAAGAAAAAATACGACTGTGCGTGTAATGGAGGAACAGCCCTACGTCACAGCAATTCTAGAGTGGGATGATTACAAATACAAGCAGCAGCTTATGATTTCTGAGTGCAGTGCCAAAAAGTATGATGGAGTAAATGCGGGATTTTTTAAAGGAATAGGCAGACACGGACGCATTGTGCAGGTGTAGATACACATAAAACAAAAAGCCACGGAGCAATCCGTGGCTTTCATAATACGCTTATTACAAGGATGGGCTTGAGAAGACTCGAACTTCCGACCTCACGCTTATCAGGCGTGCGCTCTAACCGGCTGAGCTACAAGCCCTTGTGTTTTTCACAAAACGTATACTACAATATTTTTGGTGAGAAGTCAAGAGTTTTTTACTGTTTTTCTTTATTTCTTCACATCTTCCAAAAAGCCGGCTAAATCTCCACTTTATATTCTAGAAATATCCCTCGACTCCCTGCACCAGTCCGTCTGCCAGATTTTCAAGTGTGGCATCGCTGTGGTCAGAACATGCGTTGCCAAGCTCTACATCCACTGACGGTACCGTGCTGTATGAGGTCTGTGTCAGGTCTATCGCCATTGAGCCATTACCGTTTATCTTTGCTCCATGAGCGCGCAGTCCTTCTATCAGGCTTGCCCCAAGTGCATCATGCTGCTGCCAGTGCGATGCAACCGGCTCCATACCCTTTATACCTCCCGGCACTGATATGTAAAAGCAGCCCTTATCGTAGCTTAGTCCGTCACCATCCCAGTGCAGAGCGATATGACAGTCTGCCGCATTATTGCAGATGACAGTACGTGCTACATTGTCAAGCTGTACATCGCTTCCGTCTCTTACCATAAGCACATCATAGCCTGCCGCAAGCAGCTTGTCCTTTAATATCTGCGCCATACGTAGTGTGACAGAGCTCTCCGGTGTACCGTCATTAAAGGACATACCACCTGAAACTGCTACTGCTTTTGTTGCGCCTGCGCCTGTTGTACCACCTGTGGTCTTTGCCGAGCCGTCCGGATGACAAAGTGTCTTCACCGAAGTTCCTCCGCTTGTACCGTGTCCAGCATTGACACCTACTACTATGTTTTTGCGGTTTGCTGTAGCCTTGTACATGACCGCGCAGCCTGAATTTATCGCTGAATGGTCTGCATACTGCCATGAAGGATTTAGTGACACTGATTCTCCATTCTCATAGGATGCTCTTTCTACATACTGATAAGAGGAATTATTTTCACCTGAATTGTTCTTCTCCTCGTCCTGCTGTTCGGCAGTCTGTTCTTCCTGCTGTGCTTCTGTCTGCTGCGTGTCTTTTTTGCAGCCTCTGTTACCACCTCTGTCACGGCTTCCGTTTCCGTAGGCATCTCAACCTTCTCTGCAGCCTGTGTCTCTGTTGCAGCCTGTGTCTCTGTTGCAGGCTCTGTCGGTGTATCCTGTGCTTTTTTTGCCGCATGATGCAAGGGTAAATATCATCACGCCTGTAAATAATATTGCTGTAAATCGTTTCATTTATTAAAACTCCATTTTCTTTTTTACTACATTATAGACAACCCCATGATATTGTTCAAGTATTAGGCAACATTACTTTCATTTTCTCCTTTTCTTAACTTTTTATCTATTTTTATTCTCTATAAACTATCAAGTGGTAAAATGTTGAAAGCAAAACTTTCTAAAAATACTCTATAATAAACTCAATTACTTTCTTAAACTTTCCTTGAATAATCATTCCAATAATTCCCACTATAACAATAATTATTCCTATATAAAACATAACATATGAATCAATAAACCATGTTGTTATTTCCATTATTGCACATCCTATGACAAAAATCATCACTGACAAATTAGAAACTATTTTTTTCATTTATCCTCCTTATTTTGTCCGATAATTTTCATTAGAAAATAATCTCTATTTTTTTCTTTCTTAATCATAATTATCTTCATATCTCTTATAGTTATTTGTGGCAAATCTGGCCAACCATGTATCAGGCGGAAGTGTCCATAAAATCACCAAAATCCACACTATGATACCGATAGCCCTGTAAACACCACAAAGCTCCGTGCATGGTGCAATATCCAGACACGCAAATACAGAAAAAAAATACCACAAATAATAAATGCAATACCAAAATACACCAACCAAAAATTATTCTCCGATAAAGCAGCCTATTGCCAAAACACATAATTGTATGAATAAAATTTTTAAATTCTTCTTCATATTCCCCTTATTTTGTCACTCCTGTTTGCAACCGTTCCTGACTCCTCAACTGTTGTTAATTTCTTTATATCCTATAATCCATATATCTTCAACCATAAATACATGAATGACACGAATGGTACTCAACAAATTTAGCAGGCTTATTTCCAAGATAAAAATAACATGACAAAAACCATATTTCAATAATAACCCCGTGAACGATGCACTTAACTACTCAATACCTATTTTTATCATATTGTATTATACCTCTTGAAATTATCTATAGCTCAATTATAGACAGACTCACAGTATTTTTCAAACAAAATAATTATAACCATAAATGCCCTAAATTTTAATAAGATATTGCAAGAGCCAATACCAACCCGTAAGATAAAAAGGCTCTATAACGCTAAACGTTTAATATGTCTTAAATCCGCGATATCACAAGCTTTCCATCCTGCACATCAACCCTGACCTTATTAGACTCTATCCCCGCTGCCTCAAGCATCTCATCAGTGAGTTTTATCCTGTGTGCCTTATCCAATACCGTATATTCCATTGCAGGGTGTTTCTTCAATTTCTCCGTGCTTACCTTTCCGTCAGATATAAGCACTGTGCGGTCTACACGGCCTGCAAGTGCCATATCGTGTGTGACTATGATGATGGTTATACCAAGCTCTTTGTTCAGCTTATGAAACAGCTCATAGATTGTATCAGCAGTCCTTGTATCCACGGCTCCGGTCGGTTCATCCGCAAGCAGTATATCCGGCTTATTTGCCAGTGCCACCGCTATCGCTGCACGCTGCTGCTCTCCTCCCGATAGCTGAGCCGGAAGCTTATCCTTGTGCTCCTGTAATCCCACTGCATTTAACAGTTTAAGGGCATAGCTTTTATTATTATCCCTGCATCTATTTACATGTTCTCCTCTGCTCTCATCATGAGCGCCGTGTTTTAAATTACCGGTATTACCTGAATTTTCAAACATCATCACGGCCTCGACATTCTGCAGCACAGTCAGGTATGGGAACAGATTTTTTGGCACTTTTCTGCCACACAAAGCCCACCTTGTCCCTGCGGTATCTCACCATTTCAGCTTCTGAATATGTGGAAATGTCTTTTCCGTCAATAGTGAGTACTCCCGCTGTGGGTGTTTCCAGTCCTCCTATCATATTTAAAAGGGTGGATTTTCCACTGCCGGATTTTCCTATTACCGCAAGCATCTCTCCTGTTTCCACCGTCAGGTCAAGTCCCTCCAGTGCCATCACCTTTTTATCGTCGGTCTCATATATTTTTACCAGTCCATCGCAGTTTATCATCTACTTTTCCCCTTTTAATTTAAATTACTATGCCGTCACTAAGCTCAAACACTTCATCCCCCAGCTCCATCAGGTTCGGATCATGCGTGGTCATAACTATCGTGATGTCCTCATCATCTATCAGCTCACGGAACAGTCTCATGACTTCAAATCCCGCAGCGGTATCGAGTGCTCCTGTCGGCTCATCTGCAAAGACCACCTTCGGGTGATGTGCCACAGCGCGCGCGATCGCAACTCTCTGCTGCTCACCTCCCGATAACTGATCCGGCATATGATCCATGCGCTTTAAAAGTCCGACACGATCAAGCAGCTCTGATACTTTGTCATGCATATTCTCATTTATCACATCGGTTTTTGCATCTCCAATGTCATTATCCATATCAGTCAAATTCTTTTGTATCTGACGTTTATTTTTTGCAAGCCTAATAGCAAATTCCACATTCTCATATGCCGTCATTGTGGGAATGAGTGCTATCGACTGGAATACAAATCCCATCTCATACCGCCTTAGCATTTCCCGGTCTTTCTCGGTCATCTGCTCGAGATTTTTATCCAGAAACCGCACACTTCCCTCTGTCGGCATATCAAGCGCGCTAAGAATATTAAGAAGTGTGGTCTTTCCAGAGCCGGAACGCCCTTTTAAGATGGCAAGTGTTCCTTTTTTTATCTCCATGGATACTCCGTCAAGTGCGTGGACTGTTGTACCATCTCCCGCCTTGAAATATCTTTTTATATTTTGAGCAATTATCGCATTTTCCATATGTCACGACCTCATTTACTATGCTATAAAAACTTTCTACCGACTACCACAAAATCATTTTTATCTGCTAACTATCCTCTCCAAGCCTTAGTGCCTGTGCTATCTTCATACTCTTAAGCAGTCTGCTGATAACCACATAACATACGGCTATTGCCACGAAAAGTACTCCTGTAAGCTCCAGCATATCAGATGGATAAATATATACATTTACTCCGATATTGTGTTTCTGCGGCAGATATATGATCGATATGAGCCTTACAAACATCGCTGTTGCAGTTACCTATGCCTGCTCCCGCAAGAAGCGGCAGAAATGATAAAAATATCTGCTCGTTTAAAAGCATTGCTTTTACCTCTCTCATTCTCATTCCCATTGCGCGGTATATGCCAAACTGCAGCTCCCTCTGTTTTAGTGTCATAACCCAATACAGCAAAAATCCTACTGAGCACACTATCAGTGAAAGTATAAAACTTAATGTAAACATACCGTTTGTGATCTGCACTGTGGCTGAGTTTTTATTCTCGTCTATAAGCTGCTGCGCGGATGTTATATTCCTGTATATTTCACTCTGTACTTTTTTCCCTTTGAGTGTCTGTTAAATTGTCTGATGTACTGTCTGAATTTTCACTGTTCTCACCGTCCAGATATCCCACAATATCATCCACCGTTTTTCCTTTTGACAGGTTCATCCACACACTGTACGGTGTCATGCCGAACTTTTCCACAACCCTAGCATAATTTGCAACGATCAGGTATTTCTCCTGCTCGGTCACATTTTTGTCTGCATCTGTCTCATAGGTGTAACGCTCGTAGCCCGGAAAACCTTTTACTATGGCACATACCTTTACATTCTCGGATGCGTAGATCTGATCTTCATCGACAGCCTCCGGTACATACCTTGAGTAATTTAAGCTGTCACCAACTTTGAGTCCAAAATCTTTTGCCAGGTTGGATGAAATGATGACTCCGTCCGGCTCTTCTGCCAGTTCGTTCAGGTAATTGAACCAGTGAGCGTCATTAATATCATCATTTTGTCCACTCTGCAATTTCGCAGTCTCACCGAATTCTTTTGTGTTTATCGCCATAAGATATGCATCCGAAACCGAACCACTGCCTGCGGAAATGTCTACACTCTCGTCCTCAAGCACACGCGTGACACCGTCACAGATGCCCTCATTTTTGAGCGACTCGTATTTACCGAAATCAGGCTCGTCATACATCCAGTTTACAGAGCCATTTTTATTGTACTGTATCCTGAGTCTGAAATCTTCGTTGTATATCGCATCACAGCCCACATTGTAGACGATCCGCTGTTCCATATTGCTGTTCATTGTGCGCGCCATATTGGCGTCAAAAATACCGCCGGCTACTGTCATGATAAGAAATACTACCAGAAATCCCTGATTGTATCTGGTTCGTTTTAGCTGTAAAAATGATGCATACATTGCCGGAGAAAAATGCTTTTTAAAGAGCCTGTCCACAAGCAGAATAATAAGTCCGGTAAGTCTTACGCACAAAAGTGCCGCTGCAAATATAAAAAGCGAATTGTCCAGTATCATGACAGGATCTATGCTCCTGTTCTCAAGAACAGATATCGCAAGCGTACTCTTCTGCTTGTTGTAATTGTAAAGCAGATATGCTGATAAAGCCAAAAGTATAACGTCTATAAAGCATTTCTCCCAAAGAGGCTTTTTTTCTTTGATATTCGTCCCCTACTGCTGCGCTCTGATATGGCGTCCTTTGATTTTTTCCACACCGGAACTGTGATAAACAGCACCATGATAACTGCCGCTGCCACCGCATAGACAAGCATCTGCCATACAAATTTGTAAGTGCTTATATCCTTTGCCGTAAATCTTAAAAATCCGTCTGTAGATGCGGCAGCCCGGCACATTATATATCCGAGTACTATTCCGAGTATGCAGCCCGCAAACGCTATTATTCCCGACTGCTGCAAGTACAAAGTAAATACCTGTAATTTTGTCGCACCGCGGCTTCTTAAAACAAGTATGTCATTTTCCTCGAGTGAAAGTATCTGTACAGATATCATTCTTATAAATAAAATCAAAAGCACCAGGCACGGCAGCTCCAACGCCCAAAGCATCAGCTTTATCGTCTTCTGCTGTGTAGAAAAAACTGTCCAGAGTATCACGGATGTTGTCATTGTAAAGCTTGTCAGCGTCCTTAAACTGCTCCATATATCCGTCATAAAGTGAGGCATTTTCCGTATTTATCTGCGTATAATCCAGCATGAGAAAATCACTGTAGCTAATATTGTCCTCGCTGTAATACTGCATCATTTCGTCAAAAACATCCTGCGAAACAAATATCACATCGCCCATATCCGAAAGCGTCTTGGCCCAATATGGATCGTTTATATCTTTTTCACGGCAGATCTGTGATACGACGAAAGAAATTTCCTTTTTTCCACTGCCATCAGGTACCTGTAAATAGATTTTTTCACCTGCTACAAGTCCGTAGTGATCCATTGTCTTTTCGCTTATTTATACTGCATTCGAATGTGGCTGTGTCAGTCTGAGATTTTACAACATCCGCGTACTCCGAAAGTCCCGGCAGATATCCTATTGTAAAATAATTGTTAGGTCCTCCAAACTCTGTATCCGCGCGTCCTCCTGGGAGTGTGATAAGCTGCTGTGAGGAAACCTTGTTTATATCCACATATTCAGTCCACTTCTTTTCGTATCCTGACAGCTTATCAAGTACTGACTGCGAATCAGGATAATCTGCCACCGCATATGTTCCCTCGCGGCTCATCTGTGCAGGAAACTCATTCTGCTGTGTGGCATGATCCGTAAAAAGTCTGTCGAGTATCTGATTTCCCGCACCCTTTTCAAACATAGAGTGGCACACAAAAAGTGCTATAAACAAAGTCACTCCCATAAGCAGACACAAATTTAACCATTTTCTGTTTTTTAATTTATTAATTACGAAGCCAAACATATTTCATCGCCCTCATCAATACCGTAAAGCACAAGTGTGTTGCTGCCTGATGTGTAATCGCTCAATATCACCGGCTGCTTTACCACGCTGTCCCCATCAATTTTCCACACGTAGTAGGATATATCCTCTTTGTCCATCGGATTAATCTGCTTGTGTATGATCGAAGTCGGCACCACTACCACCTTTTTAAAAGAAACATAAGAAAAAACTTTACAGCAGATGCCTGGTCAGATCATCCGGTATTCCATTGTCAAGTTTTATATAAAATGCTGCATTTCCATATCCGGAATCCGTGTTTCCGGTAATATGCACGCCTTTGTCATCCTGATTTATATATCCCTTTTGAGCTTCCCTGCCGTAACCGGCAAAACCGATACAGTTTCCATAGATTGTTGTGCCGTCCAGCTCAAGTGATACCTGTTCTCCCACATCTGCTATATTGTCCGTATATACGTTATAGTTATTGCTATCCTTTACCTGAACCAGCAATACATCTGTGGAATTTCCTGTTATCTGCAGGATATCTGAGCCTTCCTCCACATTATCTCCTGCCTTGACACTCACCTTTGAAACTTTTCCGTCATTTTTGGCATATACTGAAATATTTCCTTTGCCGTCATTTCCAGCGCTTATGCTGTCATATGCTGACTGTAGCCGGGAAAGCTGATAGGTGTGGTCTGCACCAGCAAGTTTTTTCTGCAGATCAAGCAGCTGTAAGTTCAATTTCAACTGCTGCTCTTCATATGCTGTATCCGGCTTTTCATCCTCCTGGTTATTTTCTTCTGCGCTGCTACCACCTTCAGATAAATCTTTTACCTGTTTATCGTAATCTGCGATCTTGTGCGCATAGGATTCATTCTCTGAGTCGATCTCATTTTTTGCCTCTGTTATGGCAGCTTTGCCCTCTCCGGTATCCACCACGTAAAGCAGCATCCCATTTTCTACCGTATCGTCCTGCTTCACATTGACAGAAACGATCTGCCCTTCATAATCACAGGTTTCGGTTATCGTCCCTGCGTCAGATCTGCTGTAGCTCACACCGTAGTTTGCTATATCAAAGTCAGACCTTGTTACCGTATATTTGCTGTACTTTGTCGGAACCTGATCTGTAGAATTATAGTAGACCAGCTCCCCCTCTTTTAAGCCCTCTGTGACCTGTGTATAGTTTTCATCAAACTCACCTGTTGTTATGATGCGTTTCTCGCGGCCGCCCTCATCATTTTTCACATAGACATATCTGGTATCGCCATCCTTATAGATGGAATCTTTTCCCACGACAAGTGCCTGATTTGCTTTTGTCTTTTCAAAATATACCGGATACATCTGTCCTGCCGTAAGAAACAGCTTTTCCCTGCTTTCCACGCACACATCCGGATAGCGGTTGTTTATCTTCGAAAGTACCAAAACCTCTGATGTATATTGAGACTCGGTGACATCATATTTTTCGCCATCGACTATCACATATTTCTTGTCATAATCGCTGTATTTGTACTCATTTATGGCTGTATCTTTTATATCCAGCACAAGGTCATCCGTATCGGAGACAATGACTATATTCTCGTATGCCGCAGCTGACCTTCCCTCTGTCAGCTTCTTAGTGTAAGAGACAAGACCGCTGTGGGCTGCCTTAAGCGTTCCATCATCAACGAGTTGCTGATATAAAGCCATCTGCTCATTGATCATTTTTTTGCACGCGGTATTCGTGAAGCTGCTTATCGTACCGCTGATTTTCCTGTTCTGTGGCTATCAGTATGTTGTTCTCCTGCCCTGCGGTCTGGCTCTCCCATAATCGGATCTGCGTATCCGAGATCTGAGCTGATATCTCATATGTCTCATTCTCATGCGCCAGCGCAGCCTGACATTCCTGCAACTGCTTTTTTGCCTCATCAACATCACAGACAGCAAGCACATCTCCGGCATTTACAGTATCCCCCGGCTCCACATATATCTGTGAAATGTTTACGTTTGCACTATAGTAATTGCAGTAATCCCTCGGAACCGCAGTAGCCATCAGCACCTGCATAGAGCCGATAGTACCGTATTCCACAGGTCTATAGGCTTCATTTAACGCTACAGGTTCTTCAAGCTTTGGTATTCTGCTTTCTGTCATTTTTCCACAGCCGCCTGCCACAAACGATACACATATCCCCAGTACTGCCAGCTTTTTTATTGATAAAATGTTTCTGATCTTCACTGCAAAACCACCTCATCCCCGCTTTTAAGTCCTTCTGTGATGATCCGGTAATCTCCCACCTGATCTGCGACACTTATCCATACCGCCTGTCTGTATCCATTCTCATCCAGTGTGTATACAAAATATCTGCCATCCTTCTCATGTACTGCGTCCTTTTGCACATACACAGCATTTTCTATAGCAGGGCGCGTCACTTCCATGGAAAATATCTGTGCATCCGATACTGCCGACATGTCCGATACCGGTTCAAAAACAACCTTTTTATCGTCCACCTCTTTTACCTTAAGTTCAAACTCTATATCAGATGCTGTTGCCGTGTATACATCACCTACATTAAAGTCATAACCTTCCGGTCTGTCAGCCTCGTAATTGCCGTTTCCGCTGATTTCTGTTATAAGATTGCTGCCCGGTTCAAAAACCCCCGCCAAAAGCGAATTGTTCATTGCTGTGATCGTGCCATCCTCGGATGCCGTGATCTGATATCTCGACAGTTTTTCCTCTGCCTCATCAAGATAAAGCTGCGCAACCTCTGTATCCTTATCAAGCCGGGCAATATCGCTTGAATAATCCTGAGTATCATCGATTTTCATAATAGCCCTGTAGTGCTCTGCCAAAAGCTTATTCTGACTGATCTGCCCACTGTAGTCCTCAATCTTTTTCTGTATCTCCCCGGATTTAAAAGCCACCAGTATATCGCCCTTTTTCACATGATCACCCACTGCCACATTTACCTTTTCGAGCGTAAGCTCCGTGTTTGTCGCACCATAGGAAAACTTGGTATAGCCCTGCGCTCTCAGGCTTATGGTAGTCTGCGGTGTGAGTGAACCGCTCTGTACCGTAACTGTCTGGTATGATATTTTCTCGTAGGAAGCTCTGTCCGTCTGTGCAAGCTCCTTTTGTGCCGCCCCACATCCTGAAAATAAAATAGAGGTAATTGCAGCGGCAAGTGTCAAACGACTTATATATTTTTTCTTTCTGTTAATCATATATTTTTCACATCTTTTCCATCAAAATATGAACCCGATCCATTAGCTAAATTTTATATGAGATCATCAATCCTTATGATCGTGCCATCTATCGCATTCACATACACCGGATATCTGTCGTAGCCCTTATCCTGTTTTGACAGACACCATGCCGGAACATAAGTATATTTATCCTTGGCAGATGCATCCTTCAAACGGATATATCCGAGCTTTAGATTGTTGTAAATGTGATTTTTTGTGTAAAATCATACTGATCTGAATTCTTTGTCATGTCATCCTTGATGATCTCTTTTATAGTGTCCATTGACAAGAGTTCTACGTTTTTTGACTCATTAACAATATCAACAGGATAAGAAATACTAAATTCCGTTACTCCCAGATCCGTCACAATAAAGGAACTATTGCCATATGGAATAAAATCATCATAGTTATCGAGTTTCTCCCATATATCCATATTCCGGGTGAAATCGAGCGACTTGCAAAACGCTATGCCATCCACACCCTCGCCATAATCTATGATATATCCCCCAGGCTGTATCCTTTATAACGCTCTCTTTATCATCAGTTTTTACGGTATCATCGCCATCCTCTATCACTCCTGCGCTCCACTCGTAGTCTGAGGTTCCTATATATACCTGTGAAGCCCTGCCTAATTTATTTTGAAATTCTTCTGCCTTCTTTACAGCTTCGTCTTTGGTTAATACACACTCGTTGTCATATCCAGAGGTAGTATCTCCACCTGTAGAACCTCCATTAAGGCCCCCTACACCCTGCTCCTGTTCAAATGATGGTGGTCCGTAATAGCCATACTCACTGCTATCATATGATGTGCCCTCACTTCCTGCTTTAAGAGGCTGTGCTGAAATATATTCAAGCGAACCGTCCTCAGCAATTCCAAAGCTAAGCTCACAGAAAACATTACCAATATATCCCAGATACTCATTACAATCCGTATAGTCTGTGGCTATTTCACGCGTATCCAGTGCAGATTGTTCTGCCTTTTCATACTGTTCCATCAGATCATTTTCAATTTTCATCCCCATGCTGACGTCCTCTTCTGTGGTAAGTCCCTGATCAATTTCGTACTGATATCCGGCAATCGCATTTTTTACAACTTCCATACTGTGATAGATCTCTTCTTTCGTATAATGAGGTATGTCGTGATAATATACGCTACTATCGCCAAAATAAGCCTCTATCACACTCTTTTTGAAATCGGCATCTACCTTTATATTTTCCACCTCAACAACCGACATGCTTTTTGCAGTCCGGCAGGGTAATGCCTGCTGAAATATCCACATCCACACTTTTGTCCGATGTCTCAACAGAAAAGCTGTCATTCCATTTCGTACTGTCGTCAAACGCGCTTATATCGCTTCCTGCTTTTGTGTTTATATTTTCAGTTTCCATATTGTAATCTACTTTTTTTCCTGAACATCCGGTTAATGCTATCGCAAGAACCAACGCCAGTATAATAACGTTTTTCCTCTTCATAGCCTCTCCTTTACAGTGAATTTTCCAAATCTATGATCGTTCCATCTATAGCGTTTACAAAGATAGCATTTCGCTCACTGGAGTAGTCTACCAGACGTGACAGTGCCCACGCCGGAACATAGCTGTATTTTCCCGGCTCACTGTCACTTTTATCTTCAAATAACCAAGCTGCAGCTTATTAAATGACGATGTAGTATCATATTTATCAGGATTTTCCGTAATCTCCGCCTTGATGATCTGCTCTATATTTTTCAGAGAAATAAGCTCCACATCCTTATAGATCTGTGTTACATTTACCGGATATTCCAACTGCACATCGATTATTCCATCATCCGTGACTGTAAGAAGTGTACTGTCAGGCAGTGTAACATCATCTATATAACTATCATTTGCTTCATACACCGACAAATAGGTATACCTATCAAATCCATCCTTAAATGCGATGCCATCTATGCCGGTCGCGTATGAATAAATATATCCCCACGCTGCTGTCTGATAGTCATTTTCCTTTTCGCTGTCAATATTAAAACCTATCCAGCTGCACTCACATTCACCTCGTTCCACCAGATCCTGCATTCCCAATTTACTAAGGAAATTCCCGGCTTCTTTTTTGGCTGATGCGGCAGATTTACTGCCCTCATTTGAGGTCTCGTCTGCCTTATCCTTTAGATCATCATCCTGAAAAGTCTGCGTTATGGTATCATAGTCCTCATTCCTTAAAGATGGTGGACCGTAATCTGTCCCGGACTGATGCAAGGCGTAAGCATGTACCTTGTGAGCCTCAAACTCCACCTCACAGAACACATCACCCTTGTAGCCTGCAAATACTTCACAGTTTTCGAGATCCTTTGCCACGGTATAAGTAGTCTTTGCCGTTTCAAGCTTATCCCTGTATTCAGCCAGCCGCTGTTCCAACCACTCACTGTGAGTATCATCCTGTTCTTTCTGCCAGTACTCTATGACCTCATTCAGTTCGTCAACAGTATAATGATCCGGATCGTGATAATAGTACTCGTTCCCACCAAAATATAAATCCAGAAAACGCTTTTTGTAATCAGCATCTATCTTTACATTTTCCACCTCAACAACCGACATGTTATCGCAGTCTGGAACTACAATATTTGCATTTACATATACTGTTTTCTCGCCATTGCCGGTCTGTATTGTAAAGTTTTCCTTCCAGTCGGAGTCTGCCTTGATATCAGCTAAGGCAGACATATTTTTTGTCTCTTTACTTTCGCTCTCATTCCCATAATCTACTTTTTTGCCTGAGCAGCCTGCCAGTGATGTGAGGACAAGTGCCTCGATGAGTGTCATAATTGCTGCAAATAATCTCATATTTCGTGAAGATATGTTACCCCTTTTATCCATATGCGGCTCTCCTTTTTTTGTGCTCATTGTGATTTTCCTTAGTCTCCATGCACACTTCTCTCTGATTCAGAATATCTGCTCCGGCTCAATCACTGTTCCGTCTATTGCATTTACAAATACCGGACACGATTCGACCTCTCCTCTTTGCAGCAGCTCAAGGCTCCATGCCGGGATATAGCTGAATCTCTGTGAATCTGAGCTGTCCTTTACCCTGATATAGCCAAGTGTCAGATAACGATATTGTGTATCCGCTTCCACAATATATTTATCCGGGTGGCTTCAAGCTCATTTCTTGCAATCTTATAAATATTTGACACCGGTAAGAGCTCCACCTTCTGCTGTTTTTTCACAATGCTTACTGGCTCTGCTATATCAAATCTATAGACACCATATTCATTTACATTGAAACTGCCTGTCTCATAACCAGGACAGTCCATAGGACAAAATTTGTAATAAGCTGAATAATCAAATATATTCAGTGATTTTGAATACACTACATCATCTGCGCCAAGCGAATATTCAAGCGCATAGCCCCATATGGCTCTATGCACATCCCCCTCCTTATATACATTATCCTCAGTCTTGTTATATCCCTCCCATTCACAGTCGCTTTCTCCTGTTTTAATCATTGACTCAATTCCTATTGCCTGCATGAAGTCACCTGCTTTCTTCTTTGCCTCATCAACCGAAATATTTGCCTCGTTGTCATCGCTTACCGGCATGTCTCCAACAATAAAGTCACCGTTTAAATACCTCACCGTATCATACTCTTTCAGGGATTTTGGTCCATAGTACTGCTTCACATAGCCATCATCAAATATAGTACTCCGCTCATCAGGCTCCCCATCTGAAACTCTCTTCACGCATCTGTCAAGCGGATAGCTCTGAATGCCTGATAGCACACTGTTGTCATCATCTGGCCTTGAAAACTGAAGGTGAAACCAGGTATCACCTATTTTTCCGACAAAATCATCACAGGAATCATATTCTGTGGCCTCTGTCCACACATCAGCTGCCGTTTCAAGTGCTTTTGTACACTCAGTCTTCATATCATCATGCCATTTCAAAATCTCCTCAGAGGCATCATCCGGCAGACTGTTGTTGTCCCTGTCAAGAGTCTCAATAATCTCCTCAAGCTCCTTTTTTTGTCATGTGCACATAGTCGTAATAATAGACCTGTGAATCACCAAAATATGCCTTTATCACCTTTTCCTTGAACTCCTTGGTACAAGGTATGCGCTCCACCTCTGTGACTGACATGGTATCACATTCCGGCACTCTGATATCTGCCGTGATTTTCACCTTTTCATCAGTACCACCCACATTTACTGTAAGTTCATCATTAAAACTTGTATTGGTGTCAATATCCTTTACACTGCTTACCACATTTTGAGATTTTACCTCCGTGTCCACACCATAATCCACCTTTTTGCCGGCACAGCCTGCGAGTGATATGAGGACAAGTGCCTCGATGAGTGTCATAATTGCTGCAAATAATCTCATATTTCGTGAAGATATGTTACCCCTTTTATCCATATGTAGCTCTCCTTCCCTTTTTTTCTTTCCCGGTGACTATTCAGAATAGTTATCTTCCATGTTGTTATAATGAGTATATATGTCAGTTGTAAACTTTTTGTATCATACATTGCATTTTTATTATAAAAAACCCGGTCTGCACATACTTATGCAAACCGGGTCTATATCACTTCTCATGAATCGCATATACATATTCATTTTCCTGTAAAAACTGCAGCACCTCATAGCTTTCATTATTTTTGCTCCACTGCTGTTGTCTCGGATATCAGGTTAAGCTTTGAAAAATCTATCCCGCTGTAGTCAAAATATCCTTTGTAAGCAGACAAATCATTTTCTGCCTGTGATTCATCATCTGCCTGCAAAACCTCTTTATATTCACTCATATCACTAATATCCTTCATATGTGCTTTTGCCATAATGATTGTCCCATCCTCAAGCATCCAGATTGTATGATTTTGTGTACCATCATACTTCTCAAACCTGATTATCCAGTAATATGCCGTATATGTGTTAAAGGTATTATCCGATGCCTTTTTCGCTGCTGCCTCCCACGTATACCAGTTAGAGTAGTCAGGTGAAAGATTTACAGGATAGAGCTTTTCTTCATAAAGCTTTTCTATGCTTTTTTTCTGCATGTGGCAACTGCCTGATAATCCTGCTCATCCATCTCATAAGAGGCGGCGTCATCTGTCGTGCTGTCCCACTGCCCGTCTATGAGCGAGAGCTTCTCTGACAATTTCAGATTGACAGATGCTTCCTTTGCCATTACAGAGCCTGAAGGCAGATAGCTTTTAGGAACCTTCGCCACATGATCATGTTCACTTTTCTGGTTTGCCTCAAGCACTATGCCCGGCACCATGATGCCTGCTATTACTATACAGATTACTGCAACAGACATTATTATTAATTTGAAGCTGTCTTTTTTTTCATATCTTCCTTTAAATCTTACGAATTTACCATTTTTTATATCTATATTGCGTTCAGATTACCACGGCAGCAAAATCCTCATAGTTGTTCCGCATCCGGGTTCACTTTCCACTGAAAGTACTGCATTATGGTGCTCTAAAATGATTGCCACAAGCGACATTCCGATTCCGGCACCGCCCTCTTTTCTGGCTCTTGATTTGTCTGCCATATAAAACTCATCACAAATTCTTTCTGCCTGCTCTTTAGTCATTCCGATTCCGTGATCAATTATGCAGATTTCATATGCCCTCATACATTTCCTGTCATCTGCTGATTCGGCTTCTCCTATATACGTTTTATCTTTAAGTATATTACAAGCCATTTTGTCCACAAATTTTCCTGTAACCTCAACCTGCTGACCTTCTTCTGACGCTTTTCTTGCATTATCCATCAGATTGACAAGTGCCGTAACCAGAAGCTCTCTATTCACGGTCAGCACAGTATCCTCTATCTCTGTTTCTATAGTAAGATGCCTGTTTTCGTATGCAGGCTCAACAACCTTTACCACCTCTGCACAAAGATCTGCCATATGAACCCGCGCTTTTTCAATATCATGCCGGCGCAGATATATCAGCTCAAAAAGCTTCTGCGACATGCTCTCCAGACGTTTTCCCTCCGAAAAGATATATCCAAGCGCCATCATCTGTTCCTCTCTCGGAAGCTCCAGTGAGCGCATAGTGTCTGCATATCCAATAATTGACGTCATAGGGGTTTTTATCTCGTGGGTAAAATCCGCTACAAACTGTTCACGCCTGTGTACCATATCGTTTAGCTCGTCTACATGATCCGATACTGCCTGCGCCATGATATTAAATTTCTGCGCAAGAAGCCCTATCTCATCATGACTTTTTACGTTTACCCTTGTGGCATAATCCCCCTGCGCTATTTCCTCGCTGACATGGTTAAGCTTCTCGAGCGGCTTTGTCATGTACCTGCTGATAAAATACATTGCTGCCGACTCTGCAATCAATATGACTATTATTATCAGCCTGAAATAATTTATCTGCTCATCAAGCAGTGTATACGCCTCTGATGCGTCGCATTTACTTACTATCCAGAGATTTTTTTCATCTATCACACTCTGCGAAGTAACATAGATATAGTGCTTTTGGGATTCTTCTTTAATCACATAGTTTTTGTTTCCTGTTGTGAGATTTTTAAAAAGTGTATCACTTATCCTTGCATCACTTTTGTCATCTGTATATACTTTTTCACCATCAAAATATATGTAGAAAAATGAATCCCTTGAGCGCACACTGCTGCTTACACGGCTTCCGATCTGCGGAAGCTGCGCGGCTATTGATGATGCGGAAATGCTGCTCTTTTCTGCATTGCTGTTATCTGCATTATTGTTATCTGTATTATTGTTCGAAGTTTCAGAATTATCTGAAACTGAATTTAAAAAGCTGCAAAAGCTCATACTCCACAGAGGACTGTACCAGATTATTCTGCACAATAGCGTTTTTAAGCTGTGTCTGCTTCGCCAGCTCAAAATTCTTGTGTATCATGAGGTATCCCACCAGCCCCAGTCCAAGTGAAAGCAGTATTAAGTTTGTGAACAATACCTTGTACCTGAATTTCATTTAGCCCTCTTTTTTGTATATTACGCTTACCCATATTTAATGGTCTTTAGTTTTCTGTTCTTCCAGCCTGTATCCTGCCTTAAATACGGTTTTAAGGCAGTCGCCTATGTCAAGCTTTTTTTGCGCAGTCTCTGTATGTGAAGATCGAGAGTCCTCGACTCGACAGAGTACTCACTTCCCCATATTTCTTCATATATCTTTTCTCTGAAAAGTGTGATATTTTATTGCGCATCAAAAGCTCAAGCAGCTCAAATTCCTTTGGTGTAAGCTCTATATGCTTCCCTGCCTTTGATACATTCTGGTTTTTCGTATCGATAGCTATGTCCTTTAATGTAAGCTGCTGCTCCATCTTATTATAACGTCTTAGCACTATATTTACCCGGGCTAAAAGCTCAACAATCTCAAATGGCTTTACCATATAGTCCTCGGCACCTGACGTGAGACCTCTTAGCCTGTCATCTAAAGTGGCTTTTGCTGTGAGAAATATCACAGGTATGCCAAGCGGCTTTATGTATTCCATAAGCTCAAAGCCGTTTAACTTCGGCAGCATTACATCAAGTATTATCAGGTCAAAATTTCTCTCCTCCAGAATATCTGCTGCCTCCATACCATCAAAGGCACAGGTGCAGCTATAGCCTGCTTTCATGAGATTTAATCTGATGAGGTCTGATATCGGTTTTTCGTCTTCAACTATTAATATTTCTATCATGCTATTCCTTCTAACATTTTATAATCTTTTTATAAATCTTTGCATATTCTTCTTTTGCTGTCAATCCCGAGGAGCATGTATCCGCCCGGATTATGCATTGCTATTTATATATTAACAGATACTTGTATCTAAAATGTATCAGGCGCAAGCAATTACATACGAAAAATCCGCCATGCGCATTCCCCGGCATGACGGATTAATCTTTAATCATATCCAATATTCTC
>VOFC01005366.1_pt1 | contig 19220 bp, 32 predicted proteins | sample 5384161 | NCBI WGS metagenome assembly VOFC01 (sample SAMN12384722, study PRJNA508395) | human gut metagenome | isolation source: healthy gut B | host: Homo sapiens
ACTCATCAATAAAAAAAACAGTTGAAAACCACACAAAATTTACGTTAATATGCGATTAAAAACATATATTATGTTATGTAAATCAAATAAAATAAAAAATATGAAAAAAAAGGGTTGACTTTATAAGGGTTTATGTGGTAAACTATTTTAGTATGAAAAATACGCACATTTGTGGATTGTGTGAAAGTTGCCTGTTTTGCCTGGGTCTTCACATAAGCTGAAACAAATGGAGGAATAATCAAAAAACAAGGAGGAAAAAAAAATGGCAAACGTAATTTCAATGAAACAGCTTTTTAGAAGCAGGTGTTCACTTCGGACACCAGACCAGAAGATGGAATCCCAAAATGGCGGAATACATCTTCACCGAAAGAAATGGCATTTACATCATCGACCTTCAAAAGACAGTTAAAAAGGTTGAAGAAGCATATTATTTCGTAAGAGATATTGCTGCAAGCGGTGAAGATATTCTATTCGTTGGTACAAAGAAGCAGGCTCAGGACTCGATTAAAGAAGAGGCTGAAAGAGTCGGAATGTACTATGTAAATGCAAGATGGCTCGGTGGTATGCTTACAAACTTCCAGACAATCAGAAGAGAATTGAAAGACTTGCTCAAATCAACCAAATGGAAGAAGACGGTACATTCGAACTCCTTCCAAAGAAGGAAGTTGTTAAGCTAAAGGCTCAAAGAGATAAGCTTGAAAAGTATCTTGGCGGTATTAAAGATATGAAGAAACTTCCTGGCGCAATGTTCATCGTTGACCCAAGAAAAGAAAAAGATTGCTATCGCAGAAGCTAAGAAACTTAACATTCCTGTAGTAGCTATCGTTGATACAAACTGTGACCCTGATGAAGTAGACTACGTTATCCCTGGTAACGACGACGCTATCAGAGCCGTAAAGCTAATCGCATCAACAATGGCTAACGCTATTATCGAAGGCAGACAGGGCGAAGATGCTCTTGCAGATGCTGAAACAGCTGAAGAAGATACAGTAGAAGAATAATTTTCATATAATTAATATAGGAGGAAAAGTAACATGGCATTTACAGCTAAAGACGTAAAAAGAATTAAGAGAAATGACAGGTTGCGGTATGATGGACTGTAAGAAAGCTCTTACAGAAACAGACGGTGACAAGGATAAGGCTGTTGAATATTTGAGAGAAAAAGGTCTTGCAACAGCTGCTAAGAAGTCAGGCAGAATTGCTGCTGAAGGTATCGTTAAGGCTTATGTTGACGGTAATGTAGGCGTACTTGTAGAAGTAAACTCAGAAACAGACTTCGTTGCTAAGAATGATGAATTCCAACAGTTTGTTTCGGACGTTGCCAAGACAATCGCTGAGCAAAATCCTGCTGACGTTGAAGCACTTAAAGAATTAAAGTGCGGAGATAGCACAATCGGCGAAATGCTTACAGAAAAGATTGCTAAGATCGGTGAAAATATGAACATCAGACGTTTCGCAAGAATCGAAACAACAGGTGCAGTTGTAGATTATATCCACGCTGCAGGTAAAATCGGTGTATTGGTTGAGGCTGACGCTGAAAACAATGACACTACAAAAAGAGTGTCTAAGAAACGTTGCAATGCAAGTTGCAGCACTTAGCCCTAAGTATCTTTCAAGTGATGATATTCCTGAAGAATACAAGGAACACGAAAAGAAGATTCTTATTGAGCAACTTAAGAATGATCCTAAGAATGCATCTAAGCCTGAAAACATCATCGAAAAGATGATCACAGGTCGTCTTGCTAAGGAATTCAAAGGAAGTTTGCCTACTTGAGCAAGAATATGTTAAGGCTGAAAATAAGGAAAACGTTGCTAAGTACGTTAAGAGCGTTGGCGACATTACTATTAAGCAATTCGTACGTTTTGAAACAGGCGAAGGTCTTGAAAAGCGTGAAGACGATTTCGCAGCAGAAGTTGCATCAATGGTAAAGTAATTTAACTAAACCGTATATTAAACCACGGTAGACGATAAGTTTATCGTGGTTTTTATGTGCAAATTAGAAAGTGGATTAATTTTGTGGAATTAGTTAGCATTAGCTAATTTTGTCTGCTTAGGATAAAAGAAAAAGGGAATAGAAGATATGGGGAAAAAGATTATATCATTTTTGTCTGACGGCATTTTGTCGGGAATATTTTTGTGCGTAGGCTGTTGCGTGAGTATGTCGGTCGAGTCAAAACCGCTGGGAGCGTTCTTGTTCAGCTTAGGTTTGTGTGCAATTATTGTGTTTAAATTCGGTTTGTTTACGGGTAAAGCCGGATATATGGCGGTAAAACCGTTGTCGTATGTGCTGGAAGTTGTACTTACCTTTATCGGTAATGCAACAGGTGCGGCGATAGGCGGTTTCTTGCTTAACCTTACACGTTTGGGAGCGACTTTATCGGAAAAGGCAGCTGCTATCACGGCAACAAAGTTCGCCGATTCACCGCTTAGTATATTTGTATTGGCGGTGTTCTGCGGTATACTGATGTTTACGGCGGTTGACGGAAATAAAAGAGCGGTTGAAAAAAGGTGACTTTGTGATGTCACTGTTTATAGTGGTTTTACCTGTTATGGTGTTCATACTTTGCGGATTTAATCACTGTATCGCAGATACTTGTTACTTCTTTATAAGTAAATGTGCTAATGCGTCACAGGCGGCAGTATATTTCTTATGTGCTGTACTTGGTAATGCTGTCGGTTGTATGTCTGTACCAATGGTTAAAAATTATCGCTTAATAAATTGTTTTAATAAAAAGTTGCGGTGATTGTTCACCGCAACTTTTTTGATAAGCAATTATGCACAAATTTATCGAATTTCGCCAACTTTGCGACAGCGATAACATCTTCGTCTGTGGCATTCTTTTTACTGCTTGTATGTTTTCCATTATGGCATTGTTGTATTAACACCACAATATTAAAAAGTCGATATTTTTCATGCAAAAAAGTAAAAAAATTTTTCGGCATTTATTGACAAAAAATATATTGCGTGCTAAAATAGATTTGAATAAATAAATCACTGAAATATACACAGAGAGGAAGATTGATTATGAAATTTGATTTTTAAAGGACAAGAAATGTTGGTGCTTTGCAGCAGGTATAGCTACTGCAGTAATAGGTAAGAAGATTGCTACAAGCGATAAGGTTAGAAGTATGTGCGTTTCAGGTCTTGCAAAGGGTATGAAGTTCCAGCAAGAGGCTAAAGAAACACTACAAAATATGCGTGAAGAGGCTGAAGATATGTGTTATGAGGCTAAGTCACAACTAAACGACGAGGAAGAATAATAATGAAATTTAAAATCGTACATGATACTCCGGGTCGTATCAGATTGCGTTGTGGTGGATATTATTTTGATAAAAATCAAGAAAAATCTCTTGAGAAAACAATTTTATCGGGACAGTATGTCGAGTCTGTAAAGGCTAAAAGCGTCAACGGCGGTATTTTAATTACCTATCAATCCGATTACAGACAGGAGCTTTTTTTGAACTACATAAAAGGAATTAAGCGAAATCAATTAGCGGCTGTTGAAGATGAGTCTGAGGATATACAGGCTGATTTCAAGAATGAGATTATAAAAATGCTTATAAAGCGTTTTGTTCTTAGAAGAATATTGCCGTATCCTGTACGAGTTGCAATGGCTTACTTTAAGGCATTCCCATATGTGAAGAAAGCTGTGGGCAGTGTACTTAATTTAAGGGCCGATGTGGCACTTTTGGACGGTGTTGCACTCGGAACGGCACTTTCAAGAGGAATGTATTCGGAAGTTAATTCAATTACATTCTTGCTTGAGTTTCGGAACTTCTTGAAGAATATACAAGAAAACGTACAAAAATGCACTTGCGGACAGTCTTGCGATGAAGATTGACACTGTATGGAAGAAGAACGGCGAAAACGAGGAACAAGTTCCAATTTCAACCGTTAAAGAGGGTGACTTTGTCGTATTCCGTGACGGTGCAATGATCACTTTTGACGGTGTGGTCGTATCCGGACAGGCAAGTGTAAACGAAGCGTCTATGACAGGTGAATCGGTTGCGGCTGTAAAGGATAAGGACAGTACTGTTTACGCCGGTACAGTTGTAGAGGCGGGAAATATAGTAATTAAGGTTAGTGCTGCGGCTGATAATACACGTATTTCAAATATTATTGAAATGATTGAAAACGGTGAAAGTATGAAAGCCGGAGTGCAGAGTCGTGCAGAGAAAATTGCAGACGGTTTTGTACCGTACAGCTTGGGATTGGCATTGCTTGTTTATCTTACAACAAGAAATGTTGTGAAAAAGGCAATGTCTGTTCTTATGGTGGACTATTCTTGTGCAATTAAATTGTCAACGCCGATAAGTATTATAAGTGCTATGCGTGAGGCATCCTCAAGAGGATTTGTTGTAAAAGGCGGACGTTATCTTGAAAGTGTATCTCATGCTGATACTATTGTATTTGACAAGACAGGTACACTTACAAATTCATGCCCGACAGTAGAAAAAGTGCTTTCATTCGGTGAATACACATCAGATGAAATACTCAAAAATATCTGCGTGCCTTGAAGAACATTTCCCTCACAGTGTGGCAAAGGCAATCGTTAAAGCCGCTAAAGCAAAACAGCTTGACCACGAAGAAGAACATGCTGAAGTTGAATATGTAGTTGCACACGGCATAGCTACAATGTTGCATGGCAAGCGTGCAATTATAGGCAGTGAGCATTTTTTGTGCTTGAGGACGAAAATATTCCGATAACTGATGAACAGAAGTCTGTTATTGAAAACGAATGTGAGGGCTTTTCTGTTATATACCTTGCAATTGGAGGCGTGTTGTCGGGAGTTATTTGTATAAGCGACCCGCCGAGAAGTGAGGCTCATGAGGCAGTTCAGTTACTTCGTGAAAGTGGTATAGATAATATTATTATGCTTACAGGTGACCATGAAGGTGCTGCAAAACGCACTGCCGATATGCTCGGTATAGACAATTTTCGTGCACAGGTATTACCTGAGGATAAGGCGACAATTATTGAAGAATTGAAGAACGAGGGAAGAACGGTTATAATGGTCGGTGACGGTATCAATGACTCTCCTGCATTGGCACTTAGCGACGTTTCAATTGCTATGAAAGATTCTGCCGATTTGGCAAGAGAAGTGGCTGATGTCACATTGCTTTCGGGCGATTTGAGATTTAGCGCTTCTTCGCAAGTTAAGCAGCAGACTGTTCAGACGAATTAAACGTAATTATACGTTTATTATGGCATTTAATTCATTGCTTATTTTGCTGGGATTGAAAGGTACTATAACTCCGTCTGCATCATCACTTTTGCATAATTCGTCAACTATGCTTATTAGTGCGAACAGTATGCGTCCATTATTGAAGGACAAAGAATTAATCGTATTAATTTATTTTGACGGTTGAGCGGCAGTATAAAACTGCCGCTTTTTTATCATATGGAATAAATTTAAAAGAATAAATATTAAAATCGGTATTCCCCAAAACGAAAAATATATAGTATAATAGAAATAGAAAGTAGGTGGTAGGTTGTGAGAATTGAAAAGCTAAACAAAGACAAAATAAAGGTAACGCTTTACGACTGCGGAATTAATTAATCTTGATATAGACGTGAAAAAGGCTTTCGCCCGATTCAAAAGAATTACATACATTTTTATTTCATATTATGGAAACGATAAGGGAAGAAAACAGGTTTAATCCGTATAACGGCCAAGTGGTCGTTGAGGCTACTCCGTCGCTGGGACGGTATAAGTATTTTGGTTAAACGTTTAAATAAGGGTAAAAAAAATTACCGAGGAGCAGTTTAAAAAGTTGTTTCGGTCAAGCCTCAAAAAGAAAGAACCGGGTACTGAATGTGTATTTTATTTTTGAAACTTTTAATGATATGTGCGGCGCTATAAGCGAAATGGATAAAAGTATTCTTTCAAAAAGCAAGCCTTTTAAGCTGAATAAAACATATTGTATTCTCATAAAGAAACGATAATGAGAAATATGAGAGGCATTAATGTAATAGAGAGTTTACGGAAAGAATGTCGATATACCCGTTGCAGAATGAGTACATAAAAAGAACATGCTCTTCTTGTCGCAAAAGGTCAAAACTTGTTGAAATGGCTGAAAACGTCAAACGATTGATGTAAGAGAGATTTTTTTGTTAATATTTTGTTAAATCTATTGCAAAGTTCATATATAGATAGTATAATAGATAAGGTGAAAAAAATTATCAAAAAGGAGAACTATTATGGCAAACATTTTAGAAACAGTCGTTTTCGCAGACGGCGAAACAGCAAATACACAACAGGCGACAGGTACTCATACAGAGCAGACCCTAATGTTACCACAACAGGTTAATCCTGTAATGAGTACAATAGTAAGTATTCTTCCGCTTGTTCTTATTATCGTATTGTTATACTTTATGATGATAAGACCGCAAAGAAAAAAGAAAAAAAGAAACAAAGGCAATGATTAACGCAATGAAAGTCGGCGATAAGGTTGTAACAATCGGCGGTATCTGCGGGTAAAGGTTGCTAAAATTAAAGACGAATATGTTTTTTATTGAAACAGGTAAACATCGGGTACACCGGATCAAAAGTCTGTTGTAAAGATGGAAAGAGACGCTATCAGAACTGTTGAAACAGCTAAAAACTAATTGGTTATAAAATTTAAACCCTCTCTAATATATTTATAGTAAAATATAGGGAGGTTTTTATGGGTATTAATTTTAAGGTGTGATAAAAGGGACGATATTTGCAATTCTTGTTACTTTTTGTTATAATTCTGATATTGGCACTGCTTTCGTATTTTACAGGCATAGACGAAACTATTATCACAACCGGAGTGTATGCCTCGGTTATTATCGGCGTGATACTCGGAACGATTGCGGTATCAAAAGCGGCAAACAGCAGGACATTTGTTCACGCAATGCTTATATGTGCGCTGTGATTTGATCGTACTTATCGGAATATCGTTGATTATAAACAACGGAATAATGTTTAACACACATTTTTCTTGCTGTACCAGGCCACATTTGCATCAGGAATATTGGGGTGCATCATAGGGAAATAGCTGAAAAAATAAGTTTTTGTGAGAAAATACAAAATATTTGCAAAAAAGCCTTTTCAATTACTTGAAAGTATGTTATAATATATTCATAGTGAATTAATATAAGGAGGTTTTTTTAATATGAAACACGTACAGACTTTAAACAAGGCTAATTTAAAGGATTCAGCAAAGCACGGTGGTTGCGGAGAATGTCAAACATCATGTCAATCAGCTTGTAAGACATCTTGCGTTACAAAACCAAAAATGTGAACAAAGCAAACTAATTGTTTTGCCGAATAAATGAACATTAAAATTGAATCATCGGGCTTTTTTAAAGTCGATGATTTTTTCTGATTTTATATGGGAGTTTTTGAAGTGATACATAAGTATAAACAGTTGGGACTTAATATTGTAATGGATGTATATTCAGGTGCGGTAAGACGTTGTTGATGATGCACGTACGATATGCTTGATTATACTCTTTGAGCCGTTTATGGCAGAGGCAAAATGTCCTGATTATATTAAAGAAGGTTTGAAAGATAAGTATAGTGAAGAAGAATTGGAAGAAAGTTATGCCGAATATGCATCTTGCAAATGCAGTAACAGTTGTTTATGACGATTTACGACGAAATCGCTAAAGAATTCGAATACAATCTGCCGTAAAGGCTCTTGTATTCACGCTGCACACATGACTGTAATTTGAGATGTAAGTATTGCTTGCCGGGATACATGGTGAATTCCCGATGCGTATAGTCTTATGAGTGAAGTAGGTAAGAAAGCTTACTGATTTTGTTATCAATAACAGCGGCAAAGAAAAAATATAGAAATCGATCTATTTTGGCGGAAACCGCTGGCGAATTTTGGAGTTGTTAAGGAAATTACAGAATATGCAAAAGAAGAGGCGAAAAAGCACGGGTAAGAATTTCAGATTTACTGTAATAACAAACGGGTGCATTGTTAAATGACGATATTAAAACAATATATTAATGAAAATATGTCAAACGTTGTTTTGAGTATTGACGGTACAAAGGAAACTAACGACAGAATGCGTTATCGTGTAGACGGCAGCGGTTCTTATGATACAATTGTTCCTAAGTTCCAAGACTTGGCCGAAAGCAGAAATCAAAATAATTACTACGTTCGTGGTACGTTTACGGCGTATAACGTGGATTTTGCAAAGGACGTAATTCACCTTGCGGATTTAGGCTTTAAGCAGACAAGCGTTGAACCGGTTGTTGCACCTGGAACAGAGTGACTACGCACTTACAAGTGAGCATATATCGAAAAGGTTTGTGCCGAATACGATAAGCTTACTGAAGAATATGTAAAGAGATATGACGAGGGCAGAGGTTTTAACTTCTTCCACTTTATGGTTGACCTTGACCAAGGTCCGTGTGCAATAAAGCGTCTTTCGGGCTGTGGTGCAGGACACGAATATCTTGCGGTTGCACCGAACGGAGATATTTTATCCGTGTCACCAATTTGTCGGTAACAAGGATTTTCTTATGGGTATGTCAATGAAAATAAAATTGATGAAAATATCGAGAAGATGTTTGAACGCTCAAATGTGTATACTAAAGAAAATGTAAGAATTGTTTTGCGAAATTCTATTGCAGCGGTGGTTGCAGTGCGAATGCGTATAACTTTAACGGTGATATAAACAAGCCTTATGAGCTTGTTTGAATTTGAAAAAAAGCGTCTTGAATGTTCAATAGCAATCGAGGCACATAAAAATTGGGTTAATTTAAGGAGGAACAAGAAATGATACACAAGGGTTTTAAAATGAAACTTTACGATGGCATGGCTGAGGAGTACGAAAAAGACATAATGAGTTATGGCCGGAAATGAAGGATATGATTCACGAACACGGCGGTAAGAATTATTCAATATTCCTTGACAAAGAAACAATGGTTCTTTACGGTTATATCGAAATCGAAGATGAAGAACTTTGGGCAAGGGTGCCGATACCGCCATCAATAATAGAAAAATGGTGGGACTTTATGGCTGACATTATGGAAACAAATCCTGATAACAGTCCTGTTTCAGAAGATTTACACCTTTGTATTCCATTTGGATTGATAAAATGTAGCTAAATTAGAAAATAAGGGCGATAATATTTAATGACCTCACAAAATACATTAAAACCGATAGTCAGTCGGTAACAACCCTTATTTGCAGAGAGAACAGTTCGTTATGAACGTTCTTTTTGTATTGACAGATAGTGAATTATGATAAATTGATAATAAGGTTAGCTAAAAACTAACCTATGTAATTTTATTATGGAGGAATATATGGGCGAAGTTATAAGAGGAATATTGATACTGTTTTTGGGTACGACACTTGGTGCGTCTTGCGTACTGTTTATGAAGAAAAAATGATACTAAGATGGTACATGCGCCTTAACAGGATTTTTGCGGCAGGGATTATGGTCCTCGTCTGTGTGAGCTTGCTTATACTGTCAATGGATTATGCGGCGAAATGGGGAAGTTTGCATTTGTGCCGGCGGTTGTGGGATTTTTGATAGGTATATTGTTTTTGCTGGCGTAATGGACCATATAATACCGCATTTGTGATATGGATACCGATAAAGTTGAAGGCCCGAAAAGTAAATTGAAAAGACAACAATGCTTGTATTTGCTGTTATGACTTCATTAATATCTAGAGGAATGGCCAGGTGCTGTATATATGAGGTTATCTTATGAAATATGCAAATATCGGCTATGGGCGCTTTGGTCTTTGGCAATCGGTATTGTGAATTCAGAATTTCCTCGAGGGCAATTATATCACGCACTAAAGCCGAGGAATGAGTAAAGGAAAAAGCTGCTTTTATACGGGCGCGCTTTCGCGCAAGCTGCTGAACTGATTGGAGCGGTACTTAAGTTTTTGCGTCCGGTTTTATAATACCCGTATTATTTCCTCAGCTTTGCCGCAGGGGCGATGATGTACGTTGTAATAGAAGAATTAATTCCCGAAATGTCACACGGCAATCACTCAAATATCGGCGTACTCGTAATGTTTGTGGCAGGTTTTACATCTCTTATGATGATTCTTGAACTTGGGCAAGATTGTTTTGACAATATTTTCAGATTATGGTATGATTAATTGCATTAGAAAAGCATAGGGATATTTATATGAAAATTATGAAAAAAATAATATGCGCAATGATTTATTCTTATATTATGTTGCAATAGACTGCAAGTAAAGTGATATAAAAAGAATTGATCACATTAAAAGAGAAACACCTGTATATATAGACCACTTACTTAAAAGCGATAATCCAATCGTCAATATTAAATGGAGTTAAGATATGCAATTTAATTAGGAGATGCTTTTTGAAAGTTTAGGTTCTGGCATGAATTGACTATGCGGTTATGTGCTTGTATATACTCTAAATCAATATGATGGCGAGAAACATTGATTGAATATAAATATCATTATTATAAAGCAAATTAATTTTGATGAGAATGTCTTAAAAGAAAAATATGGGATATGAGTATGTAAAAGTATTTTTGAAAATAAGATAACGGGATACTGATAATATTGAAGATGTGTTGAATAAATTAGGCGAAATCTCAAATCAAGAAATTGAACACAAAAGTTCATCTTTTTTAAATGTGTACTTTGAAAGGCGGATGGCATGATGCATATGAAAATAAAGAAAGAAAATATATGGATTATCAATATTCAATATGATCAAAGTAATACAATAATTGATGGCGAGAAATTTTATACAGCAACAAAGAAATGGGGAAGCAAAATATAACTTCATTGGTAAGTACATTAAATAGTTTTAATAACATATTGAAGAAAACTGATGGTATATTAAATGATGCTTAGGAAAAGAATCGCAAATGCGATCGCTTTTTATGGAGGAAGGGATGGATCTTCGAACCCACGAACGGCGCGAACTGCCATACATTTAATGCTGCGCCTCAACCATCCTCGGCCACCCTCCGATACTTCGCAGTATTCTATCATAATTTTATATATGACGTCAATATACTGCAAGATTATTTTGCAATATTAAACTCGAATATGCTTGAAACCGCCGTCAACAGGGATTGCAGCACTCTGCAATAAAACCTGATTGAGCACTGTCGGTAAAAGCCATAGCAATGTGCCTGTCAAATCCTCCGAACACCGGAATGTCCCGACAGGAGTATGAGCAAGAACTTTGAACGTCTTGAAAGTGAGCCGTCCGATTTCTAAAAGTGTTTTTATTCTGTACTGTTTCAAACCAGCCCGGTGCAAGAGCGTTGACTCTGGATACCGCTTTTGCAAAATGTACGGCAAACCATTCTGTAAAGTTGGAAATAGGGGCTTTGCGCATCAATATGCGCTCTTTTGGCAATTGCGCGGCACGAACTCATTGACGATATTAAGACCTACGTTAGCACCAGGATTGTCAAGCATATCAACTATAAATACTTGTGCAGGAATAAGAGTACCTACGATATTTAGGTCAAATACATAATTGAAGTTTTCCTTTGACAAGTCAAAGAATGAAACTTAACATTGGGATTTTCAATATCGCCTTTTTCAAAATATTCTTTTGTTTAGTACCTTTTGGGTGATTGCCACCGCAAATTTTACAAGTATATCAACTTTTCCGAAAGTATCGTTTACAACTTTCTTTGCATTGATAACGCTGTCCTTTATCAACAACGTCACATACGGCAAGACCGTTACCGCCAAGTTCATTTATTTTATCACGAACTTCTTCAAGTTTTGAAAGTGTACGTCCCAAAACAGCGACATTCATACCTTGTTTAGCATAAGCGTAAAGCAAATTCACGGCATAAAATACCGCTTTGCCGCCTGTTATAACAACTGTTTTACCTTTTAAATTTTCGTGCAAATCCATTTTTATATCTCTCTTTAATCATTCTGACCTGCAAGTTTTTGCGGCTTGGTCAGCCGTAACAAGTGCATCAATAATTTCATCAAGATTACCGTCAAGTATTTGTTCAAGTTTATATAATGTAAGATTAATTCTGTGGTCGTGGTAACTCGGCTTTGAGGAAAGTTGTATGTTCTGGATACGTTCACTTCTGTCACCGCTGCCGACTTGCGATTTTTTTTTTTCGTCTGCAATTTCTTTGTGACGTTGTTCTTCCATAACATCATAAATTCTCGAACGAAGAATTTTCATAGCCTTATCTTTATTCTTGTGTTGTGATTTTTCGTCTTGACACGAAACAACAATTCCTGTTGGAATATGTGTAATTCTTACCGCGGAGTCAGTTGTGTTTACACACTGTCCGCCCGGTCCGCCTGCACGGAATACGTCAATTCTAAGATCATTCTGATTAATTTCGACTTCAACTTCTTCAACTTCCGGTAAAACAGCTACCGTAACGGCAGAAGTATGAATTCTTCCGCTTGATTCTGTTTCCGGAACTCTCTGAACACGGTGTACACTGCTTTCAAATTTAAGTCTGCTGTATGCACCTTGTCCTTCGATTGAAAAGCTGACTTCTTTGTAACCGCCGATGTCGGTAGGGTTGGAGCTTAGAATATCGATTTTCCAATTCTTTGACTCGGCATACATTGAATACATTCTCATAAGGTCTGCGGCAAAAGTGTGGCTTCATCACCGCCTGTACCACCGCGGTTTCCATAATAACGTTCTTTTCGTCGTTAGGGTCTTTCGGAAGAAGAAGAATTTTTAATTCTTCACTTGCTCTTTCGATTGTTTCTTCTGCCTCTGCCATTTCAAGACGTATCATTTCTTCAAATTCCTTTGTCTTGTCCTGCGTCAAGCATTTCCTTGTCATCTGCAACAGTCTGCTTTGCTGACTTCAATTCTCTGTACTTATCAATAATCGGTGTAAGGTCGAATGTTCCTTTACAGTATTTACGCCATGACTCTTGGTCGGCGATAATATCAGGGTCACTTATCTTCTCAGATACAAGCTGAAAGCGCTTTCTTCAAGCGCCTCTAATTTATCAAACATAATTAAAACTCCTTATTTTACTACATATCTAATATTTTATAATATTTTACCATAGGTGTCAACAAAAAAAATTAAAAATCATTATTTATAAGTATAAAATCATTTTTGGTAGTCAATTAATCCGTCATGTTTCATTTTTGAAAGCTCGTTTGACATTGCACTGCGATCAACTCCGAGGTAGTCGGCAAGCTGTTGACGTGAAAATGGGACAGTAAATGTATTACCGCCGTTTAAAATCGCCTGTTCTGAAAAATACGACAATAATCTGTCACGAATGAACTTTGACGCAGTGTGCATCATTCTTGTGGCGAGGGATATATTTTTCTGTGCCGAATTTTTAAGAAGATTTCGTAAAAGTCGATTATGAAAAGAACATTGATTTTCACATACGGAAAGAACTTTCTCTACATTAATAAACAGAACTTCCGTTTTCTCTGCCGCAACCACATCACAGAGCATTTCTTTATTCGGAATGGTCGCATAAGTTTCGGCGAAAATTTCACCCTTACCTATGTGGTTGAATATATTACTGCTACCCCAATAATAGTTGACGACAATATTTACACTCCCCCGACAAAACAAGTCCCATATCACTGACAGTATCACCGCTGTAATAAATAATTTCCGATTTTTTAAAACTCTTTTTGATATGCGCCAAAACAATTTAATATCGTCTTAATTTCATTCTCGGAAAGTCCGTTAAAAAAATGCTGTTTTTGTTAAAAATAAATAATTCATAAATTCCTCTTATTTTGTTGTTGCAACAACATATTTTTTTATAAGATTATATTATACTTAATTCACAAAGTCAATACATGAAGTATTAACAAGGAGGATTTATATATGGGAAATAAAATGTTTTGCTTTCAATGTGAACAGACAGCAGGATGTTCCGGTTGTACAGGTAAGGTAGGCGTATGCGGTAAAAAACGCAGATGTTGCCGCTCTGCAGGATAAATTAACAGGTGAACTTATCGGACTTGTTCGTGCAACAGGTGATGTTGTACCGACAGGAAACGTTTTAAAACTTATAATAGAAGGACTTTTACAACTCTTACAAATGTCAGCTTTAACGAACAGACACTTAATGAATTGATTGAAAAAAGTTCGCGCAGAAAAAAGAAAGGCTTGTTCCGCAATGTTTTGCTTGCATCACCGTGCGGAACAAATAACGAATATGATTTGTCGCATATTTGGACAGATAATGAAGATATTCGCAGTTTGAAATCACTTATACTTTTCGGCATCAGAGGTATGGCGGCTTATGCTTATCACGCTATGGTACTCGGCTATACAAATGATGAAGTTAGCCATTTCTTTGTGAAAGCATTGTTTGCACTTGGAGAAGATTGGGAAATGGATAAGCTTTTTACCGATAGTTATGGAATTGGGAAAAGTTAATCTTGTATGTATGGAAATGCTTGATAAAGCGAATACGGAAACTTACGGAACACCGACACCGACAACTATTGATTTAAAAGTTGAAAAAGGTCCGTTTATTATAATTTCGGGACATGATTTGCTTGATTTAAAATTGCTTTTGGAGCAGACAAAGGATAAGAATATTAATATATATACTCACGGAGAAATGTTACCGGCACACGGCTATCCGGAATTAAAGAAGTATAGGCATTTAAAGGGCAACTTCGGTACGGCATGGCAAAACCAACAAAAAGAATTTGCAAATGTACCTGCACCGATATTATTTACAACAAACTGTTTAATGCCACCAAAGGACAGCTATTCGGACAGAGTGTTTACAACAGAAGTTGTATCATATCCTAAAATCACACATATCGGTGATGATAAAGATTTTTACGCCGATTATCGAAAAGGCACTTGAACTTGGCGGATATGACGAGGATAAACAATTTACAGGTATAAACGGCGGAACAAGCGTGACAACAGGTTTCGGACACGGAACAATATTGAGCGTTGCGGATAAAGTTATTGACGCGGTTAAGAGCGGCGATATAAAGCATTTCTTCTTGGTAGGTGGCTGTGACGGAGCACGTGCAGGAAGAAACTATTATACCGATTTCGTAAAGCAAACGCCTGACGATACCATTATATTAACGCTTGCTTGCGGTAAATATCGTTTTAACGACCTTGATTTAGGTACAATAGGCGGTTTGCGATTAAAGGAGAATTATGGACATGGGACAGTGTAAATGAACGCATACTTTTGGTAATTTTGAACAATTAAAGTCTTCATTGCATTAAAAATATCCGTCTGTCCTAAGGCATTTAAAATTGGGATAAATGAAAACTACAATATTGCAAAAATTTACAACACCTGAAGAAGATTTAAAAAATATATTAGGTTAAAACAGAAAAACTGCCGACATAAAATCGGCAGTTTTTTTATGTTGAGATTATAATAAAATTATCAAACGATAAAGGGATGAATATTATGAATATAGCAATTTTATATCATGTAAAAAGCCGCCGCAGGTGGGTAATATCAAAGCCTATGAAAGAGGGGCGGATACAGTGACAGCGGTTCAGACCTTGCGCGTATGAATTAAATAAAAACGGATATAATTTGATAACCCCTGGAGAATCCCAACGAAAAGAACAACATTGATTGGGTGTGATGATGACGAGGGGATAAATCAAAAGCGATAAATATGGGGCTGATGTATTGTGGCTGAACACCGCTTTTGTATGAAGGACACCTCTATTGAAAAATACATAGGCAAAGTTAAAGTTAAATAGGTCAAAAAATGCAGTGATGTGCAGACTTACGACGATAAAATACTATACTAAATTGATTTTGCTTTTGAACATCGGACTTGACATTGAAATGATGTATCGGTAAAATCGGCAGATGAACAACGGCGATTTTCCGTAAGTGTTATAAAGCCGATACGCGGCAGAGGCAGTCAAGGCGTATCTGTTATCGAAAACAAAGAATAGTTGGATAAAGTCATAATAAACTTGCTGCCGATAAAATATACGGCAGTGAATTTAATGATAGAACCGTATTTGGACGGTGATGAAATTACAGTTGTGGTATTCCCGGGCGGACAATGAGCACAAAAGCCGTATTGTTCTGCCACCTGTATCAAGATTTAATCAAACGGAATTGCACCGTACAGTGGAAAAGCAGCCGTTTCAGAAAACAGCAAAGCGGTTGAAAATATTAAAGAATATACCGGGATATTATGAATAACCGCGAAAAGGCATATGAGATATATTTGGGTGCCAATCTATAAGAATAGATCGCCGTAAAAAATAAGGACGGTGGAATATTTGATTTGACGTTAATATGAAGCTTCAACATGACAATGGCACAGTGCAATAGACAAAATCAAGATTCACTTATGATGCTTGCTGCTGAAAAAGGGGTATTGAGAACAGGTCTTATCTGAATTATTTTTAAATACTGGCGTGGAAATAAAAAAAATGAATGAGTAAATCATCAATGATTACTTATTTTTTTTGTGTATCAAATCAAATTTAAACAGAAAATAACTGAAAATTAAATTGTTATAGCGAAAAGTTAAGCATATAGCTAGTTATACTTAATAATTATGGGGTGAATTTATGCCAACAAGAGCAACGGATATAGTATCGAAGATAATTTACTTTTTACCATACTCAGAAAAAATGTTTACAAGCGGTTAGGGATAAAATAGGTGTTTTTTTGAATATGGTGTAAGTACTTTCAACATATATTAATAATCCGGGTTGTACAGTTGGATATATCCTAACAATTGTGTCAACGCCCCAAGGTCCGTTACACAGTCAACAAAAAAATTGAAACGCAGGACTTAAAAAAAAGAAATTTGATCTTGAAGCAATTTAAGAATAAAAAATGTATATTACGATAAAGGCGAGAAAATGCTTGAAAACGGAAAGATTATTTTCGATGAAGTGGACGATATTATGTTCAAGGGAATTTCTGATGAAGAAAAATCAGTTAAATATGATTGATAAAGTGAATAAAAAACATATCGGCATATTCTCCTGATTTGGACGAAAAACATTTGCCGTGGCAATTTAATGAAAAATAAGAATGGAAAGGCGGAATGTGCAATGAAGAAAAACTTATGTTATTTGCGTTGATGTTATCACTCGGCATATCATCTGCAGGTGTATGCAGTGCAGCGGATAACTATGAAGATGTCGGAGAAAATCAAAGCGAATGGACGGAACAACTTTGACAGAGGTCTTGTGGCAGTGCCTAATAAACGGTGTATATATTTAAGCTGGCGTCTGCAAGCTGATGAAGATAACCGTTTTGGTGATTTGGTGATTCTAATGTTTCATTTGATATTTACCGTGACGGTGAAAAATAGCTACGAAAACAAAATACTACAAACTATCTTGACGCAAACGGCACAAAAGACAGCAAGTATTCAGTTGTATCGTCAAATGAAACCGAAGAAAATCTTACTAATACAATAAGCTATGACAAAACAAAATTACAGTCAATGCGGCAAAAGAGGTTTAAACGTCTATGCTGCAAAATATTCTGAATTAAATTGGATAAAATCGAAAATTCGATATAACCAAAACAGGCACAAGCGAATTTACCACTGATTTTGATATAGACAAAGCATTTTTGTGGGACGGACTTACACCTGCTGAAAATACGACAAATAATGAGGCAATTATGATGTCGGACGGATATTTGACAATACCGCTTTGATAAACCGGCAGATGAAACGATTTATGATAATTCGGGCAGTGAAGTGGGTACATATTCATTTTGCACCGGCTGATTGTTCGGTCGGTGATCTGACGGTGACGGCGAATATGAAATTGTCGTTAAGTGGACATCAAAACGAACGTGACGTAGGAAATGGTGATATGTTGGGAACGGTGCGTTTCGGTGCATACAAGCTTGACGGCACAAAGTTATGGGAAAACGATATAAACTTAGGCAGAAACGTATTTTCAAGTGCTCATACGGCACAGTTCCTTGTATATGACTTTGACGGTGACGGAAAAGAGAGATAAATCTGTCAGACGTCACTCGGCTCAAAAGACGCAAACAACGAATACGTTTCAAAAGTGCCGATCCAGCGGATAACTCAAAAGATATAACTTGACTGACGAAGAAAAATGAAACGGCAGATTTATCGCGGAGCGAATAATGAATCGAGAGTTATAACAGGTGAAGAATTTTTGACTGTCTTTGACGGTGAAACAGGCAAAGCGATAGACACAATAAATTATCCTACTGCAAGATATAATTTGAGATGCTGGGGTAAAGATGACGGCGGTGAGATGTAATCGTTTCCTTGCAACTGTTTCATATTTGACGGTGAAAAGCCGTATGCGGTTTACTGGAGGTTAGTTACGATCACGGCTCAGGTAGAACAGGCGTTGCAGGGAGTAAGTTTTGACGGTGACAGATTGAGCGTAGACTATCAGTTTGATACGTTAAAGGTCAAAGAGGTTATCACAGTGAACTGGAAGATTATTCAGGACAGGGGTAATCACAGTATGGTTTCTGCGGATGTAGACAATGACGGCAAAGATGAAATTATTTTAAAAAGTTTTATGTATGGAAGTAAACGATAAGAATGAACTTGTACCGAAGTGGTGTTCATGGCGTGAACATGGTGACGCACATCATATAGGCAACTATGATCCGACACATGACGGACTTGAATATTTTTCTGTAAAGACGGCATGACGGTGAATCACATGGCAAGACGCTTGATTACGCATGACGGTATATGATGCGACGATTAGGGAGATGAACTTTTCCGCGGGCTGCGGCAATTCAAAAGACACAGGTCGGAATGATGGCTAATGGTGCAGGCGGTTATTATCAAATAACCGGCAGGAACATATATTGCAAACGGCGGCACTGATTTTGAACGGGCAAATTTCTCAATAGGCAACAACTTCCGTATTTTCTGGGACGGAGATTTATATGATGAATTGTTGAACAGTACTGAAATATCAAGTTGGAACGGTTCAAAAATGGCAAGTTTTTAAAGCCGACGGTTGTGTCAGCATAAACAGTTCAAAAGCAAATCCTTCACTTCAAAGCCGATTTGTTCGGTGATTGGCGAGGAAGCAGTATATCCATTAACCGACGGAAATGCATCTTTGTATATATATACGACAACATGAAAAACGAATTATAAACGAAGCCACTTATGCACGATAAACTGTATAGAGAGGTGCAGCAACAGAACAAACTTACATAATTAACCGCCGCATTAACAGCTTACTATTTATCGGACGATATATTCTACGGAACATTGACGGATATAGAACTCGATACAACGAATGC
>VOFC01002480.1_pt1 | contig 19216 bp, 30 predicted proteins | sample 5384161 | NCBI WGS metagenome assembly VOFC01 (sample SAMN12384722, study PRJNA508395) | human gut metagenome | isolation source: healthy gut B | host: Homo sapiens
GATTTAAGGAATAATTACAATGAAATTTCTACATTTTGTCATAATTATCCTGAACCAGTTTTCATTACGAAGAATGGAAAAGGCGACCTTGCTGTTATGAGCATTGAGGCATACGAGGAATTAACCAGCCGCTTTGAACTATATAGCCAGATTAAAGAAGGAATGGACGATATTGCCGCTGGCAATACAAGACCATTTTCCGAAGCTATGGCTGATATCAGGAGCCGCCGCAGTCGATGAGCTATCAGGTTCATATCACTTCCACCGCAGAACACGATATTATGCGTGCTGCGGATTACATCGAATTTACCCTCAAAAATCCCGATGCCGCAGATAATCTGTTAGATGTTGCGACTGAGCAGATAAGCTCACTAGCCGACCTGCCACAGAAGTTCCGTCTGGTAAACGATCCGGTACTGGCAAGCTGGGGCATTCGTTTTGTGATAATCAATAATTACCTTGCCTTTTATACGATTGATGAAGAAAAGCAGACTGTAATCATAGTCCGATTTCTCTATCAGAAAAGTAACTGGACTTCCATTCTTCGACAGGGATTTTCCCTCATTTAAGGAATCTGTTTTTATGCAGGTTCCTTTTTAGTGCATTGCTTTATAAGCAGCCACACCCGCTACCGCCAGCACAAACACGGCTGCCAGTCCAAACATCATGTTTCTTGTCTTTTTCTTCATTTCTTCAAATTCCTCCTGTTTCTTTACTGCTGACTCAGATGTTGTAATCTCTGATTGAGTTTTTTTACCTTTCTTCTTTACCTGTCCGTTCTGCTCCATTTCAAAAGCCTTGATAATCGGCTCTCCCTCAGTAGATACATAGGTAAGAGCCTTATTTCCAAACATAAAATGCAGTTTCTTTCCCATATACTCGTAGAAATTCATTCCATTAAAAGAATAAAATCCTCCAAGTGCTATCGGAGCTACACACGGAATCGCCACATAAGCAGAACCTGTAAGACCAATATATCTATAAAGAAGTAATACGATACCGCCACCGACTATCACACTGGCAATAGAAAATACAAGCTGTTTTGCTGTAAGTCCCATTGCCACCGATTCCTGATAACGGTCAATGTCTTTGTTTATTTCAATAACCATTGTCCTCTGCCCCCTATCTTGCTAACTCCTTTGTCTCCGGCTTTCTTGCCATACCGATATTTGCCTCATACATATCCATTCCATCCGGACACAGTTCTCTCAGCTTATCGACATTGAACAGATAAAGAGGATATTCACAATAACCACTCCTCTGTGTAAATCCTGTAAACTCCCCAAGCTCATTTTCTGTGATGAATTTCTCAATATCCGGCATATCATTCACATTCAGATACCCGCAGTAATCCAGTGCTTCAAAAGACAAATTTACGGTCACATCACCGAATGGCTCATCATAGCCATCTTCCCTGCACATAAGACCGATATACATTGACTTGTTATTCATATACTGCTGAATATCGAGTGTTACCTGTGTCTCCCCGGTAAAACTGGAATTATAAGTCACCTGTTTCTTTTCATTATCCATAAATGCCTCCTTCTATAATCCAAATGCCTTGCTTGTAAGTGTCTGTGCTCCCTTCACGCTTCCAACCGTCATTGCTATGGTAAATGTCATTTCACACAGATAAATAAGTGTCTGTGCCCAGTCTGCATAACTTCCCGTAAAGGAAGGCAGCCCTGCATTGATAAATGCGTTGCATACCACAATCGCAAGCGCCATTGTTACCGCCTCAAACACACAGGATAAGAAATACTTACAGTAAGTTGACATCGTATGACTTACCATTCTGTTTCCTGCCATTGTAGAGCAGGCGATTGCTCCAAGCGGCACAATGATCAATATTTTTAAGAATCTGAAATACACGGTGTAAATGATAAAGAAACCACAGATAATAATGATGATTGCAAGCAGTGCCGTAAGGATCAGCATTACCAGACTTTCACCAAATCCAAGTCCCTTAATGACATCTGCCTGTGCACTGTCAATGGCAAGCTGTGTTGTTGTTCCTGCCGAAATAAGCCCTACCAGATTTCCGATGGAAGTAAAAAATGCTTTCATAATCGTGACATTATTGGCAACAAACCATTCTGCAAGTCCTAATCGGATAAGCATACGCAGGATTGATTCAAACCTCATTTCATCTTTCACATCTATACTTTCCGAACAGAAACCGATAACAAAGAACAAAACCACAAGGGAAGAACCAACTGCTACAAAGATTGGCTCTATTCCCTCAATGACTGCCCACGGACCACCGCCCTTAAAACTGACGGGCGATTGTCCAAGCATTGCAAAAACCAAAGATATCTGATTATTCCAAAATCCAAACATAGCTTCAAGGAGAGCAAGTATTTTGTCTCCCAGCTTAAAAAAATATCCATACCTGTTATTCACCTCTTTTCTTCTATTGCAACAGGGATTATTTTTTCCCTATCTTAGAAGCCTAAGAAAGTGAGTACAGTAGAAATACCTGCCATGATAATACCTGCCACAACTCCCTTTAAAGCTGAGTTCATAGTAGATGAATCCTGCTGCTGGTATGCCTGTGCAAATTCCATAACATTTTTTGCAAGGATAATGACACCGACTGCACCGATAACTGCGATCACAAGCGTTTTTAAGTTCTCAAGCGGCTGTGTTACTGCCGAAGTGCCTCCTGCCGCAAAGCAGGTAGTGCTCATAAGCATTACTCCCATAATGGCTCCGGATAATGCCGGAACAAATTTTCTCTTAAAATGAATAAATCTCTGCTTCATACCTTTTTCCTCCATCTGATTGTTGTTGGTTGTCGTAATAATCTGTTCTTTTCTCATATTGGTTGTCTCCTTTTCGATAAAAAAAATAGCCAGCAGGGTTTATCCCTAACTGGCTGTTAAAAGTTGCTTTATATGATCAGGCATAGCCTGTTGTAATGATAAAACCGGGCTTTCCCCGATATGTTTTGCTGTTACCACCTCCTTTTTTATGGCACAAAAAAGCACCTTAACTATAATTGGCTAAAGTGCTTATATGAGTTCGTTATTAAAATATTTTAGTGTCAGACAAACTTGAATTTTTATTTATGAATGTATCTTGTTCTTTATACGCAAACAGGCTTCTGTGTGCATAATCCAATGTCTTGAAAACGGTATTTGAATTAGTCCACAAATATCTTTATTACACCAATAATCAATCAGCCAAATTGCTTTTTTTTCATCACAGTTTACTACATTCAGCGATTTTAAATAGCCTTTTTCTTTCGTCTGAATTTTCCATTTCAACTCATCATAAGAAAACCGTTCAAGTATTTTCTCGGTGCTTTCTCGTACTTCAAAAAATATACGAATATAGCTCTTCCAGATTAAGCTGCTTTGAAAAATCGGCAATCTGCTGTTTAACGAGTTCATTTCCGGTTGTGATGATTGGTGAATTGATACGCACTTGATAATTGCCAGTAAAAAATACCTGTTCATCTTCAGTTATCACTGTATGCGCAACAATATCTTCAATACGAAAAATATGCCAAATTGAATAGGCAATCGTCTTGCTATGGTAACCATCAGCGTTTATAAAGGGGATTGCATTAAAATCTTCTCTGCATAAATCTTCTTTGAAAGATACCAAAGTTTGCATTAACTGTCTTCGCAAATTAAATAAAGTATCAATGCCCATCTTATAAGTATCTTTCTTTTTTTATTTGAGCCTTCATTTTTTTATTAAGTTCAGACCATTCCTTATTCATAATTCATATTCCATCCCCTCTCAAATACCGATTTACGAAACTCTTTAATTTCGCATAGGCACATTATACCACAGCTCCTGTGCCTATGCGACACCTTTACTGCTCCTTCCGGTACGAACTCATCTTCTCCACCGTCACTTCCGGATAAAAATAAGTAAGTATCGTTGCTTTTGGAAACCTGCCGCAAGTGCTTTCTTCACTTCCTCCTTCTGCTCCGCTGTATATGACCAGTGCATCATTCGGTTTGTGATTGTATCCTCCCACTTCGGCTTCTCCCTTTCAGGATTTCTTACAGGCTTCTCTCCTCCATTGGTACTGTCGGAGTTCTCCGCTTTCTGCGACTCATCGGCATATTCAAACTCATTTGCCTGCTCCCTGTCGATTTTCGCCTTCTGCTCTGCCTCATCCTGCATTGAAAATCTCCTGCTTAATTCCTTATCCCCAAGCAGCATAAACTGCTCATAGGTCAGTGTATCAATATACACATTTTCGCCCTTATCCTTCATTTTTTCATAATGCTTAATGGCTTTTTCCGACAAAATCTCAAATGGCGGTCCAATGATACGATCAGCTCCCTGTGTCTTATGGACATAGGCTTTTCCCTTTCCGTCCGCTGTCTGATTAAACATCGGGTGTCGGAATGGAATATACTTATTGTCCATTATCGGATCAAAACCACGGATAAAAATAATACATTTCTTATTATCCAGCTTTCTGACCTCATCGGGTGTAAACAGTTCCCTGCCTAAAACATCATAATTCCTTGATGAGCTTCCCTGTCTGCCCTTTGTCTCTCCGCTTGATTTTTTATCAATCGTGCCTTTACCCAAAAGATCCGAAACATACTTGTGCGTACTCTGCTCATTTCCGCCAAGATAAATGAAAGTATCGCAGTTGCCGGGGATTGTCTCCCAAGTATCTTTGAAAAGTGCCTTTAGCTGGGCGAAATTCTGAATGATGATAATACTTGAAATCTCCCGGCTTCGCATTGTCGATAACAACGAACAGAAGTCATCAGGCAATGCGACATTCGCAAATTCGTCTAACATAAAGGTGACGTGAATTGGCAGTCTGCCACCGCAGTTAAAGTCTGCCTGATAGTACAATTCCTGAAATATCTGTGTGTACAGCATACCGATAATAAAGTTATAGGATTTATCACTATCCGGGATTACACAGAACAGTGCTGTCTTTGTCTCCCCATCTCCATTGACTCCAATGCCGATATCAGACAGGTTCAGTTCATCTTTGGAGAGCAGGCGTAAAACCTGCTTATTTTCAAGAAATGCAAGTCTTGAGTTTGCACTGATGATAATGGAACGGACAGTATCTCCGGCACCCCTCATACATTTGTTATACTGTTTGACTGCAGGGTGGTTTGCTCCAAGCGGCGAACTCTCCTCTAAAAACTTCATACGGACATCCAGCTTTGAAGCCTTTCCCGGTTCCTTGACCTCTGCTTCTCCAAGCAGCTTCAAAACTGTCTCAAAGTTTCGCTTTGCAGGCTGCACCTCCAGCCACACATAATAGAAAATTGCCTGTAAAAACAAGCCTTCCGCTTTCTCCCAGAACGGATCACTCGGTGTTGAGCCTTTTGGTGTGGTATTACTGATAAGATTGGTAATCAGCTTCACCACATCAGTTTCCTCTCTGATATAGGAAAATGGATTGTAACAGTCTGATTTATCCATCTCCAAAAGGTTGATAACTTTTACATTGTACCCGTTGTCCTTTAACATTTGCCCGCAGCTTCTTAATATCTCTCCCTTTGGATCGGTACAGATAAAAGAACAGTTATGCGGCATCTGCATCAGATTTGGTTTGACCTCATAAAAGGTTTTTCCGGCTCCGGAACCGCCGCAGATCAGGATATTCCCATTCAGCTCCAGCCTCCGGAAGTCCAGCGACATCTTCACATTCTGGCTCAATATCCGGTTGAAATTCTCATCTTTATCCGCCAGTATCTTATTGACCTGCTTCGGATTTTCAAATCTTGCTGTACCATATTCTTTGCCGGGCATATAGTTTCTCTGGCTGGTGTAATACATAATAATAGCCATTGCATAGATACATAATGCAATGGCTACTGCGTTTACTGTATTTGAATTGTAATAATTGGCAAAAGGAACTGCACACACTTCATTGAACCTGTTCATAAAGTCATTAAAGGCAATCCCTTCTGTCCATGCACCATTTATCAGATAACCAAGATACCCGGATAACACTGCACCCACTAAAATAAATATCAGTGACGGTTTTTTCTTCGTTGTCTGCATAGGCTCCTACCTCTCTTTTCTGGTAGTAACCGTTTTTTTCTTCTTTGTGGTCTTTTTCTGTTCTTTCTGAACCTTTTCATATCGCTCCCTGACAGATGATTCTACCTTATCATAATGCGTATAAAGTTCGTCTCCCTTTTTCGTAGTTACCACACGGTTCTGCTCATCATAGAGTTTGTAATCCTTGCTGGTATCAAGGAATGTGAGCATTGTCTTTCCATTATGGATATCCATAACGTTCTCCTTATGCAGCCACACATATCTGACATCTTTTCCCCATGTTCCCGGAACTCTGGTCTTTACTGCATGGTCGTTTTCTTCTGCAATAAGTTTCTTACTGATCGTAACATCTGACAGGTTCGTATTTTTTGAGGCAGATATTGCCCTCATTCTGTCCGCAAGGCTCTGATACCCTCTGATCCGGTTAGTGAAAGCCTCCTTATCCATCATTACCTTGTGTGTACCATCCTCACTCCTGCCGCCAAGCACCCCCTGATTGTCTCAAGCTGTTTTATTACATTTTCTGCCTGCTCCCCATTGATGCTGAAATTCTCCTTGACCTGCTCCACACTGATAGCCTGTTTTTCCATAGCAAACATTCCCACTTTTTCAATGAGTCCGTCTATGGCAGAATTTACCTTATCCCCTTCTACCGTGTGGCTTTTCTCGTTTCCCTGCTGTTTTCTCAAAAAATCCATCAGCTTGCCGAGGGACTTTTCATCTCCATTCTTCAGATAGTCATCAAAGGTGGCAATCCTGCCAAATTTCAGCTTCTGTATCATCATATTCACACGGGGAACTGCTTCTGTATGAAAGATAACCTCACTCATACCATCTGCCTTATTACAGTCTGGAAGAACCGAATACAGGATTCCGTATTTCTTTGCCATTTTCTCAACCTTTCTCATATCTTCCGTTTTAAACTGCAATACCTGCAAATCCCCGCCCTTTAAGAGCAGCTTTCTCATAGATGTTTTTCCCAACGACTTTTCATAATCAAGCATCCCCTTTAAAAAGTCGATTGCCTTCTGCATGGCGGCAATACCGCCACTGCCTACTTTCATAGCAATCTCTATCCCGTCATATGCGACACGGATAATCTGTACCGCTTCCTGAATTTCCTCTGCCATTATCGCACCTCCGCTTTCTCTCTTATTGTTGTCCTTATTTCTTCCGCCTTTGTACTGCGGATTTCCTCTGCTGAAACATCAATGCCATACGCAGTTAAAATATCAGACAGATGACTGATTGCTTTTTTCCTCCTCTATGCGGTACATCTCAAGTGCCACAAGCAGGTTTTCGACCTGTTCCACCCACGCAGGCTTTATATCGTACTTTGACCTGTATGTGACCATAATCTCCTCGGACTGTACCTTATCCGTGGAATGTGCCAGAGCTTCGATCAGGAAATCGTATCTTCCTTACTGCCGCTTCGGAAAGCAAACTGCACCACAAAGTTTTTTCTTCTTCCGTGAACTCGTGTTCTACACCGTTCATCCCTGTTACCGCCTCATTGACTACTGCTAAATTCATAAGTACCTCCTAACCTGCCATACTGTTTTCAAGCACGGCAATCTCAATAATCTCTTTCATCTTTTCTGCTGAGACATTATTATTGATAAGTTCCACAAGCTGCCCTTCTGTCAGTCCCTTTTCTATGGCACTTTTTATCTGGACAAGCTGTGCAGGCACAAGATCACCGCTTGCAACCAGCTTTACAATGTCGGCTCTTGACTTCTTTTTAAATGAAAGTCTGGCAAAAAGTGCCGCAATACCACCATTTGATTTTCTTTCTGTACGCTCAACTGGAAGATGCTGGATTACACGCCCGGCAGAGTCCGTAACAGGTATCTGATAATACACGGGTATTCCATTGTACATAGGTGGCACTGCCTGTGAATCTGCAAGTGTTTTCACTGTTTCCTTATTATCAGTAGCTGCCAAAACCTCTGACGGTCCAGCCTTTTCCTCTTTTTTTCCGCAACCTTCTGATCATCAGATGCCGCACTCATAATCTTATCCTCAAGAGATTCTATCCTGTCTCTCATACGCTCCATCTCCTTGTCCTTATGCTCAATGCTATCTCTTAATCTTGCAATCGTGCTGCTTGCCTTATTAAGTTCATCCTGCTGATGGCTGATAATTCCATCCTTGTCCTCATTTTCCTTTACAAGCCTTTCCGTGACTTCCTTATCTTCCTTTAATACTTCAACATCGGATAATTTTTTATTAAGGGCATCGTATCTTTCCTCCTGATAGTTGATTTTCTCCACTACCATTTCCATCTGTGCAATCAGTTCTTTCACATACTCTGAGTCCTGCGTATACTGCTCCGCAGCCTTTGAAAGCTGTGCCAGAACTTCTTCATATAATCTTCTCATCACAACGGGCTTCTCTCCCCTTGCCACAGCTTCCTGTATGGTTTCAACCGGAACTCCCTTTTCATAAAATTCCAGTGATACCTTCATCTGATTGCCGGAGAGCTTATTATTGTGAAGGATATTAAAAAGTTCCTCCGGAATCCCCTTATGCAGACCTTCCGATAACACTCTCATGTGTCCGATGTTAAAATTCTTATCCAAATACTTTTCCGTCTGCTCCTGCGTAAGTCCATCCTCAAGATCACTTTTTACAAGCCCGTACACCTCATCATCGAAATTCATTTCTTTTCTCAATGACTCAATATATCTGGCAATCTGCATATTGCTTAACGGCTTGTCATTCAGATTTTGTTCCATATGCTCCTCCTAACTGCGTAAAAAAAACAGTCTATCTTACTGGCTGCTCTTTTCTGTCTCTTATAATCTCCCTGTTGTATTCTGTCTTTCTTCCATCTGAAATACTGTCCGGAATCATGCTGTTTAATATTGCCTTACCCGTATTCAGTTCCCTGCATACAACCTTTTCTCTCGCACACACTTCTGAATACTCCTCTTTGTAATGTCTTCTTAAAGCCTGCACTTCCTCAAGCGAATATCCCTGTGCCTGTAATTCCTGCTCCAGTGCCACCCACTTCCTATGCTCATCTTCAAAGAAGATATCCCCAAGCCTGTATGACTGCTCTGCTGGCTTTAAGTTTTCCATCTCATCAGCCGCAGTAAAAAGTTCCATGCTCCTTTCCCTTGCTTTATAAATCCGGCTCTTTTCTGCCGAAGTCTCTTTTTTCTTATCCGTAAGAGAAGCTATCGTCCCCACAAGTTCTTCTGCTGAATGGATATTATGCCTTGCAAGGAACAAATACTGTTCCTGCAGCTTGTGCATTTTACGGATATCCTCCCTGTACTTCCATACCTGACTGTATGGTCTTTTTTGAGTTTTCCCACCCGGTACAGCTTCGCATAATGCTTTTTCTGAAGTCCTGACAAGCCTGCCCTGCGGTATCTTTTAACTCTGCACTTTACAATGGAAACTTTCGGTATATCCTGTTTACTCTTAAAACGCAATATCCTCTTTTACAATCCTGTCCCGGATTGCTTCCTCACAATACATATCCCCAAGAGATTTGCACCTTCTGAACCTTGTCATACCCTGTGGCTTGATTGCCAGATGTTTTCCCTGCTTTATCTGATATCCCTTTTCAGACAGCAGTTCGAGAAATTCCTCATAGTCCTTCGCCTGCAAAATACAGGCATCCAAGTCTCTTTTATCATATCGGACCATACAAAATTACCCTCCCTGTACTCACTCCATTCCTTATAGCTTTCGTGCTGCCTCTCCTTTTTCTCATCATCCACATCAATAATGGAGAGTCCATATTCCTGACACAGCCTGTTCGTGATAGGCTGGATATACTTTGCCCAGTCCCCTTTTTTCGTAACGGTACTTTTTACCGTCCACAAAACTCACGCTGTTAAATACGATATGGGAATGAACATGGGCTGTATTATCGTGTACCACAAACACCGCTTCGTATGACTTACCAAGATATTCCTCCACAAATTTCTGTGTAATTTCAAATGCCGTATCCGGATTTACCTCATTTTCCTTAAAGGAAAGTATGATATGATACCCCTGACGCTTATCAATTTTTCCAAAATTACGCTTGGTTTCCTTCATCTGCTCAAATGCGGTATCGACCTGACAGTTTATTGCACCCACCAGTCTGCCATCCTGTGTTTTGTCCGGGTTCATCACATAATCAAGTGCCCGCTTTAAATGTTTTCCGTGAAAATGCCCGCCACAGTCTTTCATATTAAGGATTTTACTGATTGCCAATCTGCACCACCGCCTCATTTACTTTCTGATTGAGTTTACGCATATAGGCAACAAGCTGTGTCTTATCCTCTTTGGAATAAAGTCCCACATTGTTATTGAATACAATCTGATTGATATTGATTCCAATACGGTTCACTTCATTGATAAGCTCTTTTAAGAGTTTCCTGACTTCTGGGTAATCATTGGGTTTCTGGCTGATGAGCAGCCTTAAATAATCTGCTTCACACATTCCGCTCTCCCTGCCTTTTTCGCAAGCATTTCTGCCTCCTGCGGCATAAGACGGAGCGTTTTCCTGATACAGTGGATTTTATCTGCCATACGCTCACCTTCCCCTCTTATCTGTACTGTAATCCTTTATTCCTTGTGCTATCGTGGCTGCCGCCTTATCCAAATCACCCTTGCCCTCAAGATTACTGATAAATGCTTCCACCAGTGCTGTCGCAACAGCGTCAATCTCTTTAGCGTGACGGGTTTTCTCAAATAATCGGTCTAACACCCTCTCATCTGCCTTTAAACTGTCATACTTTTTCCTGAAATTCGCAATATTCCTGAAAATCTTTCGGATCATCTTTCTTTGCCTCTGCGTGAAGTATCAGATCATAATTCCACTCACACACCTTATCAATCACATCATCTATCGGAAATGGCTCTATCTCACCGTTTTCCTCTGCCATATCCTGTCTGTACATCTTCCCCTCTGCATCCGTTCCGATTGCATAATCATGTCCTTCCATATAATTAAGAAGAAGTGCAGCATCTTCTATCGAAGGGTTGATTTGCTTATCATATACTTCTGCCCAGGCAATCAGTTCCTCTGGTTCTGAAAAAAGTGTTATTTTCCTGTTCTCTGCCACCTTGCACCTCCTTATCCGTGTTTTGTAAATATTCACCAAAGCTCCAGTCTCCGGTTAGTCCCCGGCGACTGCTAGATACGCATTAGAGACATCTCTGTCCTAATGCCATCTAGTTAGGGGAACATTCCCCTAATACCCCTGCAAAATATAGAGTGGTGGCACTTTGTTCCACCACTTTTGAATATAACCACCGCTTTTTACCACCATTTCCGGTAAAAACCACCGCTTTATGCCACCACTTTTTATAATTTATATTCATAGGAAAAAACATCATCGGAAAGTGATGGTACTTTGTTCTATCACTTTTTGAAAAAACCACCGCTTTGTGCCACCATCTTCCGTAAAAACCACTGCTTTTTACCACCACTTTTTAATGGCACTGTCCGGCTATGGTCATCTGCTCCTTTTTCTGATCTGCAAGATTAAGTTTTGTTGCAACAAGCCATTCATTGTAATCCTTATAGCCTGCTGGTGGCGGACAGTCCTCAACCTCATAGCCCAGTCCATAGTATTTTCCCATAAGTTCTGCGGCTGCTTTCCTGCCCGGTGAATCCCCATCAAGGCAGAAACGGATAAAAGAAATCTGTGGGTGTTCCCTGAGAAAAGTTGCAAGCGGGGCATCTGCAAGCATTCCAAGAGCCAGCTTATTTGATTCATGGTCGGCAAATATATCCACATAGCTCATAAGGTCGATTGCTGCCTCGAATACAACAAGCTCTGTACTGTTTACATTCACCACATTAAATCCATAGTTCTTATCATTCCCCTCCACATCACACTTGAATGGTTTTCCCTGTTTATCAAATACACCACGCATACTTGCAAATCTGGTTACTCCATTCTTGTCATTTCCTTTAAAGACAATATTGTGATAATGCCTGCTCTCATATATGAGATTTTCCTTTAAAAACAGTTCTATCACTGCCTTACTGATTCCACGCTCATTGTTAAGATAGGATATCAGGTAGGAATTATCCCCTGCTGGCTGCGGAAGCACAAAAGGCTTTCTTTCCTGTGGCTGTTTCTTTGTGACCTGATGAACAAGCGGCTGCTTTCCCGTGCTTTCAATTCTCCGGTATCCGGCAAAATCCAAGAGCCAGAATACAGCCTCTTTTACACTCATTCCGCCAAATACACGGAGGAAATCTATCTGTGAGCCGCCATTATTTCCCTTATCAAACTGCCTTGACCATCTGTACCAATGACTGCGGTCATAGATACGGATTGAGTCCATTTCCTTTAAGGTGTGATATTTTCCAATCCTCTTTACGGTATAACCGAGACTTTCTGCAACGGCACAAAGATCTACGCTCTTTGCTATGGCAAGTTCCTCCTCTGTAAATCTTCCTTCCATACTCTCACCTTGCCTTTCCCTGCTCTGCCACAAGCGGTGACTTAATATCAAGGTTCCTGTAATCCGTACTGAGTGTAATTCTTGGATTATCAATCATTCCCTTTTCCTTGAAACTGAAGAAGGCACGGTTATCCCCTCCCACGATGATATGATCCAAAAGAGGGATTCCAATAAGCTCACACAGCTTATTCATACGGTCCGTCATCATCGTGTCTGCCTTGCTGGGAAATATATTTCCTGACGGGTGGCAGTGGATTAACATCATACTGGCAGCATTACTTAAAATACTTGCCTTGAATAATTCTCTTGGGTGTGCCATCGCTTCATTCAGCGAACCAACACTTGCAAAATGCACATTAATAGGCTTTAGGTCGGAGCTGAGATTTACAACACACACCACTTCCCTGTCGAACTGGCACATACATTCTCCCATTACGGCAGCTACTTCTTCCGGCTTGTTAAAGGACTGCTCCGAATAAATCGGAGCCTCCTTTACAAGCCTTATGGATACAACATCAAGTTTGAAGTCGTTCTTCTCTGTCACAGGAATCCGCCTCCTCTCCAAACTCAATACGGATAATAAAGTCACCTTTCTGGCTGTTTACAAGAGCAATCAGTTCTTCTACGGTAAGTTCCTGCTCCATAACTGCCTCCTATCTCGCCTTTTCCTTTGCGTCATATACAAGCTGCGGCTCTGCCACGATACCGTCCAGTCTCTTGTTCGGTGTATCCGTTGCAAGTGTGAGTTTCCTTAAATCTTTATCATAGTGATACACCTGATTGGAAAGTCGTTCTTCCAATGCCACCTTCTGCATATTCACCTCTGCCACCATCTGTGCAAGCTCCTCCGGTTCGGTCAGCTCAGTAGACACCGCAAGAACTTCGTGCACACTTGAAGGCAGGATATACAGATCACTTTCAAGGTTTTCTGCCAGTTCGTGAAGCTCATTCTCATAAAGCATTGATACTGCACCGTCAATTCCCCTGTTATTGGAGATTATCCACAGAGTCTGCTCCGGTGGAACTTCCCTGATCATCATCTCTGCTATCTCCTCCGGCATCCCGTCACTTAAAAAACATCTCTTTCATAACATCATTCATATTTCTTATTCTTGGCGGTAAGATTCTTCTTGTGTTCTCAGCCGCATATTTAAAAAGCTGCTCCTCATTCATTCCAAGTCTTTTTTCCGCAAGGCTGTTCGTAACCTTTATACTCTGAATACTTTCAGTATCCGCATTTACCACAAGTTTATAGATAATGGAAAGATCCTGAAATTCTCTATGTGGCACCTGCTCCAGAAATGACTTGTTCTGTTCCGTATTGATAAGCTGGAATACTACCTTTTCATCTGCATCCTTGTATAAGCTGTCAACATCAACAACTTGCGGTGTCTTTGCAAACTCCATTGCCATAAAGTCACATGCAGCCATAAGTGTTTCCTCAAGATCACCACAGTCCTGATACTTCTTATACATGTCATTGATATAAATCGTAGGCGAAATAGTAGTATCTTCCCTCTAATATTGATAGCATCATATGTCATATTTACCTTTTCCGCAGGTCTAACTATAAGCTCCATACCTTTAAAACTGTCGGGCATATAATCCATAAACTTTTCTTTTACTACTTCCTTAAAAATCTCGTAATTCATCATATCTGCTTATCCTCCAAATCAAAAAAGGCAGGGAACATAAGTCACTGGCTTACATTCCCCGCAAGGTTGATCGTTTTATTTTCTCTTTGATATACCCGTCAGCTCATTCGGACAATCCCGTATTCTGTGCATTTTAACCTCCTTGATTATAACAATTTCTTAAATTTAAAGAAATACTTCACAAGTCTTCTGTTTTTCCTGTAAGCAGGAAAGAAGCCTTTACCTCCATAGTCTCACCTCCCCTCAAAATGTTCCCATTCTTACGAATGAAAGAAATACTCTTGCTATCAGACAGAATAGAAGAAGAACTAACCTGACAAGTCCCAAGAACAGCTTTAATGCTCCAAGAACAATTTTCAGCATCCACTTGAGTATCTGTAAAACAGCGGTTCCTACGGCTCCTGCAATTCTTCTCATAATAATCAATCTCCTTTCAACATCCATCCCATTGCCAATCCTGCAACATCTGAATCATTCATAACATCTTCTTCCGGCTGTTCTTCCATATCTTCCTGTGGGTTTGCAATCACTACCGGCTGGCTGTTCTTCACTCCCGCCAAAGCTCCCCCAAGTAAAGAAATGACCTCTTTTCTTGCCTCACTCATTGCAGAATACTCAATTTCCTTTTTTATCTTTTCTATCTCGTCCCTCGTTACAAACTGTTCATATCTCTTTTTCCTCTTTGGAGGGAATATCATCCTCTCCATAGTGGTCAATATAAAACTCACAGGCTTCAATCAGGAACTGATTCTTTGACTTATATATCTTTGGATTAAGCCCCTTTATGACCTCATTGATTTTAGCGTGTTGAGGATTGAGCAGATTCAGTCGGAATGTGCTCTCCATAATATGCCTTCGTGCCATATGACTACCCCCTATGCAAGTCTCTTAGCAGTTTTCAGTCCCATAATGGCAAGCTGTTCATATCCTCTGGCATTTGCCTTTACATCAAGGATATAAGAGATATTCTTTGCTTCGTGATTGCTGAAATTCTTCATTACCACTGCCCCGCCACCTACAAATACAATCGGTGTAGTTTTAAGGTTATAACTAAACTCACGGATTGAGTTATATACCTTTTCAACAAAGTCCTCTATCTCAGCCTTGATAATCGCAAGGTATTCATCATCTATATCAGACCTGCCATATCGCATAATATTCTGGATTTCTGTTTCATCAACTTCCCCGTTGAGCTGTCTTACACACTGCTCATTGATAGAACGCATACAGGTAATAAGTCCTCTCGGCACGGTAACACACTTTGATTCGTCCGGTGACTTGTTAATCACGGGCATAATATCTATTGTCCAGCTACCGATATCAACAACCAGCGTTTTCTTTGCCATAGTCGGTATCTTGTCAACCACTGCCGCATAGCACTGTGGGAATACCGCCACATCGTCAATCTCAATATGGTATGCTTCATTTTCATATCTGAAATCAACACGCTTATTCTTGGTCAGGTATTTAATAAAGTTATTTCTCTCTGCTCCAAATCGGGTAAGTGGAAGTCCTACTGCAAGAAATACCTTTGCATCTGACAATCCTCTTTTCTTCAATTCCTTTGCGACTGCTGCCAGTGTCAAAAGATAAAAGCTGTCATCTTCAACCTTTGTATCTTTCACTTCCTGCCTTACTGTTCCAATCTTGTAATACTTACCGTCGTACTCAAGAACATCTCCAAAAAGTGCCGGAGTAGTTGTAATCTCCTTTACCCCTGTGACAAATACCTGAGTTACGGTTTTCATCATTGACCAGCCGTGATCAATTCCTATTACTTCTAACTTGTTATTCATTTTTCTGTTCCTCCAAATCTTACTAATTTTGTTCATACAGCTACCCGTACCTTTCGGTTTGTGTTTCTATCCTATTTTCCTTGTCTCTGAAATATCTGCCAGCGATTTATATTCGATCACACTCTGCTCTTGCTTTCATAAGACAATACTTCCATATACAGCCACCTCTCTTTTTTGCGAGATGACTTACATTCAGACCAAATCAGCTTCTTTTCTGCCATCTCCTGCTCATTTCCAATAAAAAAGGCAGGACAAACAGCCGGATACACTTTTCAGTGCAAAGCTAATTTAGTCCTACCTAAAATTATTACTATTCAATTTTCACCTCTCTTGGGTACACAAAGCACACTCAGCCCATGAATCTGAACTGCTCTATGTAATGGTCATATTTCGGATTGATATGTCAGCGCTGCCCTATCCTGTACCGATTTAAAGGTATAAAAATAAGGACTAAATTAGTTCCAACCCCTTGATTTTACTGGGTTTCTTCTAACTTGTCCCAATTATAACTCAAGCACCCACAAAAATTTCATCATATGCAGACACATCAATCTCTTCTCCGCCCAGTTCCGGCCGGAATTTCTTGTCATTCATCTCAACGGTACTTCTGGCTTTCTTATCCATCCAGTTTAAATCCGCTTTGTATATGGTACCTTCGGTGTAATTTCATACAGGTCTGCTCCGGCTGCCTCTGCTACCATCTCTGCTGTTTTTTTCGTTACTCCACTCGCACTGAAATATGCTACCAGTCTTTTTTTTCATGTTCGCTACCTCCTGTAAAACAGACAAAATTCTTATCTCCAAAAGAAAAATGTGCAAGACCTTCCAATCGATCTTACACATTCATTATAGGACGCTTTATGTAATTATGTCTAATACCCATATGGTATGTTGTTTTATGCCTCAAAAGCCTTTATTCATCATTTCTGAGATATTGTCTGCTGTTCCTGTATGAATGCCAAACTGCACCAGAGGATACTTTTCTTTATATTTTTTTTGCATATTTGCGCAAGTGCTTCCACTGCCAGAAATTCTCCGCATCCAATTGTGATTTTTCCCTCTACAGACTCCGTATTGCCTTTAAATTCACTGATGATTTTTTTCCTCTAAGTCAACGATTTCCAGTGCCTGCCTTTTTAAAAAGTAAGCCCTCATTGGTAAGCGTAATGCTGTGTCCGCCCCGGTTGAACAATTTTGCCCCAAGTTTATCTTCAAGTGCTGCAAGCTGCCTGGAGAGCGTTGGTTGCGTAATATTTAACTGTTCTGCCGCTTTGGTAAAACTCTGTTCCTTTGCGACCATCAAAAAATAGCGCAGTACACGTAACTCCATTTTTCAGACATGCCTCCTCTTTTTTCATCACCACAAATGCGATCACACATATCAATACAGAAAGCAGCGAACCTCCCGGTGCCGCAAGCCCCATCGGATACAACGTGTTCGGATAATAAACAGATGCCAGATATGCTCCGGGGATTCGCACACACAAAATAGACAATACATTATGTATAAAGGATATTGCAGACAAACCATATGCGCAAAAATAACCACTGAAACTAAAATGGATTCCTGCAAAAACCGTATCCCAGATATAAGATCGCAGGTACTGGTCTCCCAGACGGACAACCACGGTATCATCTGTAAACAATCCAACGACATGGTAACTTAAAAACTGCATCACAATGGCCACCACAATACCGTATCCAACCGTAATCAAAAGCGCATAATGCAACGTTCCGGTTGCCCGGTCGTGCTTGCCCGCTCCAATATTCTGTGCAGAAAGTGCAGAAACCGAAGACAGCATTGTCGACGGCACAAGGAACACTACTCCGATAATTTTTTCGACAATTCCAACTGCTGCCGCTTCGTTGAGACCTCTCCGGTTTGCGATGATCGTAATCACAATAAATGCAATCTGGATGAATCCATCCTGCAATGCAACCGGAATACCAATTTGCAAAATCTGTCCCATGGTTGTTCCGTGCAGCTTAAAATCACTTTTTTGCAACCGGATTCCGGTCTGCTTTTTCGGATTGCATACAATGCCACGATAACACTGATAGTCTGTGACAATGTCGTGCCCAGTGCTGCGCCTGCGGCGCCCATATGCAGACCTCCGATAAACAGATAATCCAGCAAAATGTTTGCCCCACAGGCAACGATAATAAAATACATCGGGCTTTTGGAATCACCCAGCCCGCGAAAAATCGAACTGATAATATTGTACGCGGTAATAAACGGAATTCCTATGAAGCATATCGTCAGATAAGTAATCGTTCCGGATACTGCCGCCGCCGGTGTGGACATGACCGCCACGATCGGCTTCACGAGCAACAGTAAGACGATCATAACAGTTCCTGCGACTCCCATAAACAAAGTCGCTGTATTTCCCACCGCCAGAGAAGCCTGGTCCATCTGCTTTCCGCCGACCGCATTGCCAATTGTCGCCGTTGCCCCCATTGCCAGACCAACGATCATGACTGTAAGCATGTGCATAACCTGACTGCCCACGGAAACTGCGGTAATACTGGCAATACTATCGAACTGTCCGATAATAAACAAATCTGCCATTCCATATAGTGTCTGTAAAAAAATAGGATAGCAGGTACGGTAACGAGAAGAAGACGATATTTTTCAGTACACTTCCGGTTGTTAAATCTTTTTCCATTTTTTATTTCCTACAATACATGATAATATAGACAAATGTCTTCAAATGTTCCCTGTCTCCTTGTCCACAGCCGCCGCTGTGTAAGTCTGCTGTACGAAAAATTCTGCACCGGACACTTCGTCCAGACACTCTTCCTGCGGAAATGCCACTCCATCTTCCTTTTCGTATTTTCTGATTATAATGTTTTCTGTGTTGTTCATTTTATTTCACTCTTTCCCTTACTGCAAAGCTTTTTATCACATCTTGTTTTAGGTATTCTGTTTTGCACTTCTGATATTTACCATAAAATTACCTCATTATCCTTGGCTACTCAATCAACTTCAAAATACTCTGTGCTCTTTTCCTAAATACCTCATTTTCCGCTTCTGTGGCTATACCCGCAATACGCCTGATTTCATCCTTATACGGCATACAGAATTTGATCGCATCTGTCAAAAGTCGGTCAGACTCTAACGTACTGTCCAGTACATGATCGAAATCATACAGTGGAGCCATATCCACATACTCTCCGGTATCCGCATTTCTAAGCCAACCAAAATTACCTGCATGCCGGTCTCCGTTTCCAATTATCGCATCTATGATAAGCATCTGCGCACCTGCTTTTCCAAATAGATCAATGATCGTCTGCTCGTCAAAATCATCCGGATCAAGTCTTCCCGACTGATCCGCC
>VOFC01004560.1_pt1 | contig 19197 bp, 43 predicted proteins | sample 5384161 | NCBI WGS metagenome assembly VOFC01 (sample SAMN12384722, study PRJNA508395) | human gut metagenome | isolation source: healthy gut B | host: Homo sapiens
ATAGTCATCATTGGGTTTAATAGTTTTGATGGTCCTTTTACCTTTCAAGAAATATTCTGTTGTTTTTATCGTAACCTTTAGATAAATAATATTTTAAAGTTTTATTCATGGTGTTACCTCTAAATAATATTTATTTTTTGTGCGCTTTACCTGTAAAGTACAGGCTTAGATATTTATTGCGGGCAAATAATTTAGTTAAAATCATACTCAAGAGAAGCGAGCCTGCAACTAACAGTACATAGGAGAAGCAGACTTTTTGACGGTCATAATAATACCGAAGTAATTATACAGGTCGCTCAGCCAATCTAAAATAAGCGGATGAATAAAATAAATGAGCATGGAATTGGCAGAAAAGTACGGTGATGGCCGCTGCAGTTTACGCAGGATAAGAGATGTATCGGCATTTTGCTTTTGCGTTCGAGCCAATCCAAAGCTAGGCAGAAGAAGAGCAGGGAGGGAGACAGTATAAACCAAGCCCTGGGGACTAAGCTGATGATAGGTATTGGCAATGTCCAGCAGGCTGTAATTTTCATAAGTGAAAGCATGATAGCTACTGCCGACGAACCAAGCAATAGAGAGAGCATATAAAGCAATTACTCCAGGAGCGTATTTACGGAGCAGTCCTAAAAGCTTATCCCAATGTACTCTTCGCTAAGCGTACCGCCATGAAGATCAACAGATAATGCAGCGGCAAGTAATTTAAACGGTAGTTGAAGAAGTTCTTCCATAATACATTCCATTGGCTGACGTCCAGACCGGGATGGGTGGTCCACCAGTTGAAGCCTAATTGAAAGCAAAGAGCAATACAAGACCTGCTGGAATACTATAACGCAGGATACCACGTAAAAGGGTACGCCACAAGGGATAAAGAGCGTAGAACCACAGCAGGATAACCATAAAGTACAGATGATAGCAGGCCAGACCGAAGAAAAAGCACAAAAGCTACGTTCAAGGGACGCCAGCTGATGAATCCTGGCGGCAGAATCAGCCAGAAATAAATAAGGTAAAATATGGACCAGCTGAAATAGGGAAGACCTGCACCTTGCAAACGTTTCTTCATAAACTGCAGATAGTTGAGTTTGCCACCGCTTAAAAAGCGTTCTGTCGGTGCACAGAGGCCGTAGCCGGAGATAAAGAAGAAGGCAGGAACGCTGTAGCGGCTCAGTACTTCTAAAAAGCAGTATAGAGTAAAATTATTCGGTGCTAGTGCTGCTGCCGATATGAATGCCGATAACGCCAAGCATACAGATCGCGGATATTGTCGATGATAGTATTACGCATTAGTCACTAATCCTTTCCTATGGAGTTGAGTATATCGTATCAAGAAAAAATTTTTAAACCATATCTATTAATTTTACTATAAATTTACAATGGTGAAAAATAGGTTATAGGCAATTTTATTTTTTAGATGCATACATGAAAAACGGAAAATTTTTTTAATTAAATATTTGACGTAGAGCCTGTATGGGTGTAAAATATACATAACGCAAATGTACCTTTAAATTGGTCCCGTGAGACTGCAAGGTTATGCTGATTGTTGATTAACAAGGCCTTCTTGTACCTTCATGGGGACGAGAAGGCTTTTTTATTTTTATTTAGTAAACATTTTATGGGAGGTAAAGCTAATGGCAAAAATCAAATGTATCTCTGATTGGCAGAGATATACTGGATCTGGAAAGCCTCAGTGTTGAAGAAATCGAACTGGTGCTCAAAACTGCTGAGGAAATGAAAAGATTATGAAGAGGGATATTAAAAAAGGTGCCCTCTCTGCGTGGCAAATCTATTATCAATCTGTTCTATGAACCCAGTACCCGTACACGTACTTCCTTTGAACTGGCAGGTAAATACCTTGGTGCTGATGTAGTAAATATTACTACCGGCAACTCCAGCGTTGTAAAGGTGAATGCCTGCGCGATACAATTTTGACCGTACAATCTATGGCTTGCGATGCAATCGTTATGCGTCATCCTATTGAAGGCGCAAAGATATGCGACTCAAGTTGCAGACCCTGTAATCATTAATGCCGGCGACGGTGCACATGCTCATCCGTCTCAAGGCTTTCCTGGATATGTTCACTCTGCGTGAGCAAGGTAAAAATCTGAAGGGCTTGAAAATGGCTATTCTCGGTGATATCCTGTACAGCCGTGTTGCTCGTACTAATATCGCCGCTTGGACTAAAATGGGCGCTGATGTCCATGTTGCAGGTCCGATGACTTTGATGCCTCATGATATTGAATCTTTGGGCGTAACTGTCCACAAACGTGTTGAAGAAGCAATCGAAGGTGCTGACGTTATCGACGTTCTGCGTATTCAATTGGAACGCCAAAAGAAAGGTTTGTTCCCCTCTCCGCGTGAATATGCACGTATCTTCGGCTTGAACGAAACCGTTTGAAACTGGCTAAACCTGATGTAACTGTGCTCCATCCTGGTCCGATGAACCGTGGCTTGGAAATTTCTTGGGAAGTTGGCTACTGTGATAATGCAGCTATCCGTACTGAAGTACAAAACGGCGTAGCAGTACGTATGGCACTTTTATTCTTGACTTTAACAGGAGGTAAAAACACATTGAAAACGTTGATTAAAAACGGTAGGGTTGTAGATCCCAGCCAAAACTTAGATGCAGTAATGGATATCCTGGTAGAGGATGGCAAAATCAAAAAAACCTGGGCACCGGTATTACTGAAGCAGCCGATGAAGTGTTTGATGCAACCGGACTGGTTGTAACTCCTGGTCTGATTGACGTGCATACCCATATGCGTGAACCCGGCTTAGAAGCTAAAGAAGATATCATCAGCGGTACTCAGCTGCACAGCGAGGTGGTGTTACCACTGTTGTTGTATGCCTAATACTAAACCTGTTGTTGATAATTCTATTATTGTCAGCGGTATCAAACAACGTGCGCTGAAGAAAGCTATGCTAATGTAGAAGTTATCGGCGCTATCAGCAAAGGCGAAGAAGGCCAAGAACTGGCTGAAATGGGCGATATGGCAGAAAAAGGTGCGATGGGCTTCTCTGATGACGGTCATTATGTAGATAGCTCCCGCCTGTTTGTACTGGCTGCTAAATATATCAGTGCATTTGATAAACCGCTCATGTGCCATGCAATAGATTGAATTGGCTGCAGAAGGCTATGCATGAAGGTAAAGTATCCGCAAGAATCGGCGTTCCCGGCGTACCTTCCATTTCTGAAGATATCGCTGTTGCACGTGACTGCATTATCGCTGAATATACCGGTGCACATGTACATATTGCCACGTAGCATCTAAAGGTGCTATTGATATTATTCGTCAATATAAAAAGAAAGGCGTAAACGTAACCAGTGAAGTTACCGTTCATCACTTAACCTTAACTGATGAAGCTTGCGCAAACTACAGCTCTGCAACCCGCGTAAGTCCTCCTCCCGCGTAGCTGGGACCACGTACAAGCTTTGCGTGAAGCTGTTTTAGACGGTACTGTTGACGCTATCGTTACCGACCATGCTCCTCATGCACCGGAAGAAAAAGATGTTGAATTCCGTTATGCTCCCAATGGTTTCTGTGGTTTGGAAACTTCTTTAGGCGTTATGCTGACCGATTTATATCACACTCATGTATTTGATTTAAATACTATTATCAGCAAAATGAGCTGCGAACCTGCAAAATTATTCAAACTGCAAGGCGGTACCTTTGAAAGAGGGCGGCGTTGCTGATATCACTGTAATGGACTTAAATAAAGAATGGACTGTTGACAGTTCTAAATTCTATACCCAAGTAAGTAAATTCACTCCGTATGAAGGCAAAAGGCTTGCAAAGGCAAAGCAGTTGCTACTATGTCGCATGGTAAATTTGTAATGAGAGATGGTGTAGTATGCACAAAAACACTGAAAAAAAGGTAAATTAGTTTTTAAAGACGGTAGCGTTTTTGAAGGTACTTTGTACGGTAAACGCAATGCAGTAGGTGAAGTTGTATTCACTACCGGTATGAGTGGTTATCAAGAAACCCCTGACCGACCCGTCTTTCTGCGGTCAAATCGTTGTTATGACTTATCCTCTGATTGGCAACTATGGCTGCAATGCAATGTTTAACCAAAATAAAAAATCTTTCTTCCAAGGTTTCGTTATCGGTGAGCTTTGCGATCTCCGAGCAACTGGCGTAGCGAAGAAACTTTAGAGCAATTCCTGGAAGCACAGGATGTACCTGCTCTGGTAGGCGTTGATACTGCGCGCTATTACCCGCAAAATCCGTGACAACGGTGTTATGCAAGGTGTAATCGTACCTGCTGAAATGCCGCAAGAAGAAGTAGAAGCTCTGCTGAAATACTCCTGCTGTACATAATCAAGTTGAACAAGTAACCACTAAAGAAGTTTATACTTTAGGTGATGGTAAATATAACATTGCTGTACTTGATTTTTGGTATCAAACAAAATATTATTAACTTCCTCTTGAGCTTTGATGCACGTCTGACTGTATTCCCGGCTTTCACTTCTCCTGAAGAAGTGAAAGCTTGCAATCCTGACGGTGTGTTCCTGTCCAATGGCTCCTGGAGATCCGTCCGACCTGCCGGAAATCATTGAAAATATTAAACAATTAATGGGCAAATGCCCGATTTTTCGGTATCTGCTTAGGTCATCAGCTGATGGCTTTAGCAAACGGTGCTAAAACTTATAAAATGAAATTCGGTCATCGCGGTGTTAACCAACCGGTTAAAGATTGCGCAATTTACCGTATCTATATCAGTTCACAAAACCATGGTTATGCTGTTGACGAAAAATCTTTAGCAGGTAAGGATATCCAAGTATCCCATGTTTCCATGAATGATGGTACTGTTGAAGGTTTGGAATATACTAAACATCCTTCTTTCTCCGTACAATATCATCCGGAAGCTTGCCCTGGCCCTGGCGGTCATGACTATTTATTTAAACATTTTGTTGATTTGATGGAGGGTCGTTAATTATGCCGAAACTTAAAGATATAAAGAAAGTTCTCGTTATCGGCTCCGGTCCTATTATCATTGGTCAAGCCGCTGAATTTGACTATGCAGGTACTCAAGCATGCCGCACTGAAAGAAGAAGGCCTGGAAGTAGTTCTGGTTAACAGTAACCCTGCTACTATTATGACCGATGTTAACGTGGCTGACCGTGTTTACGTAGAACCTATTAACATTGATTTCTTAAAAACTGTTATTAAACGTGAACGTCCTGATTCTCTCTTAGCAACCTTGGGCGGTCAAGTTGGTCTGAACATGGCTATGACTTTAGAAGAAAAAGGCATTTTGGAAGAATACAACGTACGTCTTTTTGGGTACTCAGGTTTCTGCAATCAAACGTGGTGAAGACCGCGAGTTGTTCAAAGAAACCATGGAAAAAAATCAACCAACCTATTCCTGAATCCACTATCGTAGAAACTGTTGAAGCAAAGCCTGCGAGTTTGGTAAAGAAATCGGTTATCCTCTGATTGTACGCCCTGCTTATACTTTTTAGGTGGTACTGGTGGCGGTATTGCTGACGATGAAGAAACTTTGATTGATATCGTGCAAAAAGGTTGGGTTACAGCCCTATCGGTCAATGCTTGATTGAACGCAAAGCATTGCCGGCTGGAAAGAAATCGAATTCGAAGTTATCCGCGACGCTGCTGACAACTGCATCACCGTCTGCTCCATGGAAAACCTGGACCCTGTTGGTGTACATACCGGTGACTCCATCGTTGTTGCTCCTGCACAAACCTTAAACGATCGCGAAGTTCATCTGCTGCGTCAAGCTTCCATCGACATCGTTCGTGAATTGGGTGTTGTCGGCGGTTGTAACGTACAATTGGCTTTAGATCCTTATTCTGAAAAAACTATTATGTAATCGAAGTTAACCCGCGTGTAAGCCGTAGTTCCACTTTTGGCTTCTAAAGCAACCGGTTATCCTATTGCTAAAGTTACCAGCAAAAATTGCTATGGGCTACAATCTGGATGAAATCGAAAATGCGGTTACTAAAACTACTAAAGCTTGCTTCGAACCTACTATCGACTATATCGTTTTAAAATTCCCGCGTTGGCCTTTCGATAAATTCAACTGCCGATCGTACCTTAGGTACTCAGATGAAAGCAACTGGAGAAGTTATGGCTATTGAACGTTCCATGGAAGCTTCCTTATTGAAAGCTATCCGCTCTTTGGAAATCGGCCTGACTCACTTGAAATGCCCGAACTGAAAGCATTATCTGATGAAGAAATCTACGAACGCATCAGAAGAATCGACGACGAACGTTGCTTTGTTGTTGCAGAAGCTCTGCGTCGTGGTATCAGCATTGATGATATTCATGATATTACTAAAATCGATAAATGGTTCCTGTGCAAAATCAACAACATCGTTAAGATGGAAAAAGCACTGAAACTCATGAATTTACTGCCAGCCTGTTACGTAGCGCTAAGAAAATGGGCTTTTCACTGATAGCTGTTATTGCTCGTTATGCTAGGTAAAACTGGAAAGTGAAATCAGATGTTCTGCGTAAATACTGGGGTATTTTACCGACATATAAAAATGGTTGATACTTGTGCTGCAGAATTGAATCAAAGAACACCGTACTACTATTCCTGCTATGCAACTGAAGATGAAGTAGAAGTTTCTGATAAGAAAAAGTAGTTGTTCTGGGCTCCGGTCCTATCCGTATCGGCCAAGGCGTAGAATTTGACTACTGCTCCGTACACTGTGTGTATGGGCTCTGAAAGAACTGGGTTATGAAACCATCATCATCAACAATAACCCGGAAACCGTTTCTACTGACTTCGATATTGCAGATAAGCTGTATTTTGAACCTCTGACTGTAGAAGAAGACGTACTGAACGTTATCGATAAAGAAAAACCGGAAGGCGTTATCGTTCAATTCGGTGGTACAAACTGCTATTAACTTGGCAGTTCCTCTGGCTAAAGCTGGCGTAAAAGTTTTAGGTAGCGCGTTGATTCCATCGACCGTGCCGAAGACCGTGAACGTTTTGACGAATTTTTAACCAGCCGCGACATTCCTCGTCCGCAAGGTCATACTGTATTCGATCCCGAAGGCGCTTTACAACCGCTCATGATGTAGGTTATCCTACTATGGTTCGTCCTTCCTATGTATTAGGCGGTCGTGCTATGGAAATCGTTTATAATGACGATGAACTGAAACACTATATGTCCAGTGCTGTAAAAGCATCTGCTGAACATCCTGTTCTGGTTGACCATTACCCTGCAAGGTACTGAAGTAGAAGTTGATGCTATCTGCGACGGTAAAGAAGTGTTGATCCCTGGTATTATGGAACACGTTGAACGTGCAGGCGTTCACCCGGCGACTCCATCGCTGTATATCCGCCGCGCAGTCTGTCCGAATCCGTAATCCAAACTATTATCGAATATACCAATAAAATGGCTCTGGGCCTGGAAGTAAAAGGTATGATTAACATTCAATACATCGTTCGTGACGAACAAGTATATGTAATTGAAGTTAACCCGCGTTCTTCCAGAACCGTACCGTTCATGAGTAAGGTTGCCAGTGTACCGATGGTTAATGTAGCAACTAAATGTGCTATGGGCAAATCCATCCGTGAGCAAGGCTTTACTCCTGGTCTGCGTTTGTTCCCGGACTACTATGCTGTAAATGCTCCGGTATTCTCCTTCAACAAAATGTCCAATGTTGATATCACCTTAGGGCCTGAAATGAAAGCTACTGGTGAAGTTATGGCTTGCGATTACCAATTCAGCCGTGCACTGTATAAAGCTTTGCCTGGCATCCGGTATCCAAGTTCCCCATGAAGGTTCCATTCTCATGACTGTTGCAGATATGGATAAAGAAGAAGCGCTTTGAAATTGCTAAAGGCTTTGAAGATCTGGGTTATGTAGTTATCGCTACTAGCGGTACTGCTAAGTTCTTGAAAAAAAAAGGTGTTACTGTAAAAGTAGCTACTAAAGTAAGCGAAGGTCATCCGAACATTCTGGGATGATATTAAACTGGTCGCATCAGCATGGTTATTAATACTACTAATCATGGTCGCGATGCAGAACGTGATGGTTTCAAAATCCGTCGTTCCACCGTTGAGCATGCTATTGCCTGCCTGACTTCTTTAGATACTGCACGTGAACTGCAACGCGTTATGAGTGCAATGCGTCGTCGTCGTATCGTTAACGTAGTAGCATTGCAAGATTTGAGCTTAAGCTGGGAGGATTGATCATGGCTAAGACCATAGCAGAAGCCAAGGTTATTGGTCAACGTGTTCTTAACAGCACTACTAAATTAATTACTGTCTATGCACCTGAAATTGCTGAACAAGCTGTCCCCGGACAGTTTGTCAATGTTCAGGTATGTAAAAATACAGCTCCGTTGCTGCGCCGTCCCTTTCGGCGTAGCCGGAGTACATAAAGAAGAAGGAACTTTCACCATGATTTACCGTATCATCGGTGAAGGTACCAATATTTTAGCTGACACCTGTGCAGGCGATATGTTAAGTATCGTTGGTCCCTTGGGTCGTGGCTTTGATATGCAGGCTAAAAAACCGCTCCTCGTCGGCGGTGGTTTAGGTCTAGCTCCGTTGCTCTTTTTAGCAGAAGGCTTCGGTGCAGGTAAGGCTGATATCCTGATGGGCGGGCGCAGTGCGGAAGAGCTTTTCTGGACTAAACTGTATGAAGGTTTATGCCAAGAAATGTATCTGACAACTGATGACGGTTCTTTAGGTACTCAAAGGTACCGTTATGGCTTTACTGCCCGAGCTGTTAAAGGAAGGCGGCTATGACTGCGTTTATGTCTGCGGTCCTGTGCCGATGATGCGTGCAGTTGCTAATGCTTGCCTCGAAGTAGGTGTTAAATGTCAGGTATCTTTAGAAAAATACATGGCTTGCGGTTTAGGTGCGTGTCTGTCCTGTGCCTGCGAAGGCATCGGCAAACACATTAAGGTCTGCAAGGATGGTCCTGTGTTCTGGGCTGAGGAGGTAGGCGAATGGTAAAGTCTTTGTATGATGGCCGTTTGGCAGTTGATATTGCCGGCTTAAAAATGCAGACTCCTGTAACTACCGGTTCCGGTACCTTTGGTTTTGGTTTGGAATTTACTGATTTCCTCGATTTGGAAAAAGTAGGTGCTGTAACTGTAAAAGGTACTTCTCTTCTGCCTCTTTGCGCAGGTAATAAAGGTCAACGTGCAGTTGAAACTCCGTCCGGTATGTTAAACTGCATCGGTTTGGAAAATCCTGGTAGCGAATATTTCTTAGAACATACTTTGCCGGAGTTGCGTAAATATGACGTGCCGGTAATCGTAAATATTTATGGCCATACTCCTGAAGAATATGGTGAAGTTGCCAAACGCGGACGTTGATGGTGTAGATGCTTTGGAAATCAACATCTCCTGCCCGAACGTTAAAGAAGGCGGAATTGTTTTCGGTACTTGTCCGGAAGTCTGCAGCATCTGTAGTAGAACAAGTAAAGAAAAATACTTCTAAAATGGTTATTACCAAACTGTCTCCGAATGTTACTGATATTGTATCCATGGCTAAAGCTGTAGAAGCTGCCGGCACCGATGCAATTTTATGATTAACACTCTTTTAGGTACTAAAATTGATATCGAACGTCAAAAACCTGTACTGGGTAATATCACCGGCGGTCTGAGCGGCCCTGCTGTACGTCCTGTAGCAGTACGTCTTGTTTATCAAGTAGCAACAAGCTGTGCATGTACCTATTATCGGTCAGGGCGGTATTATGTGTGCGGAGGATGCAATTGAATTTATGCTGGCAGGTGCTAGTGCAGTTGCTGTAGGTACTGCTAATTTTGTGCATCCTGATATTGCTGAAACCGTTGCTCATGGTATGTTAGCATATCTGGACCGTCATAATTACCAAAACATTAATGAAATCGTTGGTCTTGCTTTACCGAACGGCAAAGCAAGTATGCCGATTTTTCAACAAATAAAACAAGACTTCAAAAACTTGAAACTTTTTTAGGAGGACTAATTTATGATGCAACATGATGACCGTTTAATCGTTGCTTTGGATTTTCCTACTTTTGAACAAGCTAAAGAGTGCGTTTTAGAATTAGGTGATTCCGTAAGCTACTATAAAGTAGGCATGGAACTGTATTATGCTGTAGGCGCTAACGAAATTATTCGTTTCTTAAAAAGAGCAGGGTAAGCATGTATTTTTTTAGATTTGAAATTACAGGATATCCCTAATACTGTTGCTCATGCTTTGACTGTACTCAGTGACCTGGGTGCTGATATGATGAATGTACACGCAGTAGCGCGGCAAGAAGATGATGTCGAAGCTGTTAAGGCTGTACATGAAGCAGAAAAAAAGCTGACTGTCCGGCACCGAAATTGATTGCAGTTACTATTTTAACCAGTATGGATGATGAGCAATTTGCTGATCTGAACTATAAAAATACTATTGCTGAGCAGGTTATTGCTTTGGCTAAATTGGCTAAGCACAGAGGTATGGATGGCGTTGTTGCTTCTCCGCGTGAAGCAAAGCAGGTATCCGTGAAGCTTGCGGAAGACTTTTTTTGATTGTTACTCCTGGCGTACGTCCGGCAGGTGCATCTTTAGATGACCAAAGCGCGTTGCTACCTGCAGGTGCATTTAAAAATGGTTCCAGCCATATCGTTGTAGGTCGTCCTATTACTAAAGCAGAGGACAGACAAAAAGCAGCTTTAGCTATTGTAGAAGAAATCAAAGGAGTGTAATGCAAATGGCAATTTTAGAAGAAAAAGATGTTTTGAAAATGCTCGAAGAAACTGAAGCAGTTCTCCATGGTCACTTCCTGCTGACCAGCGGTCTGCACAGCCCGATGTATGTTGAAAAATTCAACGTACTGCAACATCCTAAAATATACTGAACGTCTGTGCCAAGAAATTGCACGCCGTTATGAAAATGATAATGTAGAATTAGTTGTTGGTCCTATGACCGGCGGCATCCTGCTGGCTCATGAAGTAGGTAAAGCTCTGGGTACCCGTGCTATTTTCACCGAACGTGAAAACGGCAAAATGACTCTGCGTCGTGGTTTCCAAATTCCTTCAGGCACCCGTGTACTGGTAGTTGAAGATATCGTTACTACTGGCGGCGGCGTTAAAGAAGTTATGGAAGTTGTTAAAGAACATGGTGGCGAATTAGTTGGCGTAGGTCTGTTGGTTGACCGTAGCGGCATGGTAAAAGTAGATTTCGGTGTGCGTACCGAAGCTCTGCTGCATTTGAACGTTGAAACCTATGATCCTAACAACTGCCCGCTGTGTGCAAAAATATTCCTTTTACAAAACGTGGCAGAACTGGTAAATAATAAGTTTTAATTATTATAAATACAAATAATGTTTTAGTACTGTCTTTCAAATCATTTATCAGGGTTAAAAGTGGTACTTAAATAGCAAAAAGTCTGAAAACTGTATCTTAATGTACAAAAAAAGTACGTTGAGATACAGTTTTTTTTATTTTACTTGACTTTAACAAGTGGATAATATTCCCTTAACAAATATTGTCTATACTAATCTCAGAAACCATGAGAGATGGTTGAAGGAGGAAAATAATAATGAAATTTAACAAAATTGCTTGTTTAGGTTTAGCTGCTATCGTTGCTCTTGGTGCTCTTGGTTGCGGTAGCGACAACAAAGCTGCTGATAAAAAAAGCTGGTGCAAAAGTAACTGGTCAAATCACTGGCAGCGGTTCTTCTGCTTTACTGCCGCTGGCTAAAGACGCCTTGCTGCAAAATTCAAAGCTATTAACCCTGAAGTTTCCATCACCTTAAACGGTGGCGGTTCCGGTACTGGCTTGAAACAAGTTGCTGACGGTTCTGTAATGATTGGTAACTCTGACGTTCCGCAGAAACCAAACTGAAACCGGAAGTTGCTAAACAATTGGTAGATCACAAAGTATGTGTTGTTACCATGGCTCCTGTAATCAACAAAGACATTGCTGGCAAAGTTAAATCCTTAACTAAAGCTCAATTAAAAGATATTTTCACCGCTAAAGTAACCAACTGGAAAGAAGTTGGCGGTCCGGATGAACCGATTGTTCTGATTACTCGTCCTGCTACTAGCGGTACTCGCGCTCTGTTCCAAGAATTCGCTTTGGGCGGTGCTAAAGAAGCTTCCAATAAATCTCTGGAAACCGATGACTCCGGTACCTTACTGCAAAGCGTAAAAAGACAACAAAGGTGCTATCGGTTATGTTGCTCTGTCCTATCTGGTTAATAACAAAGACGTTGCAACTGTTGCTATCGATGGTGTAGAACCTACTCTGGAAAATACCTACAACGGTAAAATATCCTGTATGGGGTTATGAACATATGTATACCAAAGGAGAAGCTAAAGATGCTGTTAAAGCATTCCTCGACTTCATCATGTCTGCTGAATATGGTAAGAGCATGGAATCCCCAAGGTTATGGTGTAACCTCCAAAATGCAAGTTAAAAAGATAATTAAGTCCCGTAAAGTGAGATAGGAATAAAATAGCGGACGCTGTATATTACCGATTTTTCTCAACCACTCTTTTTTCTTAATATGCAAAACTAACAAGGCTGTGCGGAAATAGAGCTGACTTAACTGCGGCTATCATTTCTGGCACAGCCTTACTATTAGATAATCAATTGTTATTTTCTTGTTTCCAATAATATAAACATAGACGATAAAATTAAGGAGTAAAGTTATGCAACGTATTACAATAAATGCTTATAGACAAGATACGTTTTGGCGTTATCTTATCACTGGTCGCGGTATACTGCTGATCGTGCTGACTTTAGCCATAGGTATATTCTTGTTCTATAAAGGTATGGGTACCTTTACTACTTATGGTCATAGCCTCAGCGAATTTTTATTTTCATCTCAATGGGCACCTAATGATGATGTAAACGGTGGCGGTAAAATTGGTGTCTGCTATTTATATTTTCGGTTCTATAAGCACTTGTGCTTTAGCTTTTGCTGATTGCAACACCGTTCAGCTTGGCAACCGCAATTTTTATGACTGAAATTTCTCCGAGATTGGGTAAACGCTTTGTACAGCCGGCAGTAGAAATCTTTGTAGGTATTCCTTCTGTTGTTTATGGTTGGATTGGCTTGACCATCTTGGTTCCCTTTATAAAGAATTTATTTGATTTGCGTTTTGGTTTCTCTGTACTGGCAGCAGGTATCGTACTTGCGATTATGATTTTCCCGACTATTACTAGCCTTACTGCCGACGCGTAGTATTCCCAAAAGCTTCCGTCTGCGGCGGCTTATGGCTTAGGTGCTACTCGTTGGCAAAGTATTTCTACCGTCGTAGTTCCGGCGACTAAAAACGGTATTATGACAGCAGTTATCTTGGGCTTGGCTCGTGCTTTTGGTGAAGCATTGGCTGTAGCAATGGTTATCGGTAAAACACGTGCTTTCCCGTCATCCATTCTGGAGCCTACAAACAATCTTACTGCAGCCATCGCTGCTGATATGGGCGGTGCTATGGAGGGCAGTGAATATAATATTGCTTTGTGGACCATGGCTTTATTGTTGTTCTTGATTTCTTTAGGATTTATCTTCCTCATTCACCATATTAATGCAAAAGGAGAGAAAGCGGCATGAGTAGCAATAATAACTGTATCAAACATGCAAAGTTTATGGATAAATTAATGACTGCAGTTTTCTATTGTGTAGCCGGATTCTTTTATCCTCTTATTGGTAGCCTTTGCTTTATATGTAATCTTAAACGGCTTTAAAGGTTTTACCTGGGATTTGATTTCCTTCCATGGTGATGGTATCGGCAATATGATTTTCAATACTGTTTATCTGGTATTCTTATCCTTGCTGGTCAGCGTTCCTCTAGGTGTAGCGGCTGGTATTTATATGGCGGAATATGCTACTCCTGGTAAATTTACACGCTTTTTGAGAATGTGTATTGAAACCATGAGCTCCCTGCCTTCCATCGTAGTCGGCTTGTTTGGTTATTTAGTATTCATTGTTATGACCGGTGCACAATGGAACCTGTTCTCTGGTGCGTTAGCCGTATCTATTTTAAGTATTCCGTTGATTATGACCGTAACTGAAGATGCTTTCAAATCTTTGCCTATCGGTTATAAACGTGGTAGCTTGGGCCATGGGTGCAACCTTATGGCAGACTATTTATAAGGTATTATTGCCGGCTTGTTTCCCCGTATTATGACAGGTATTATCTTGGCTGCCGGCCGTGGCTTTGGTGAAGCTAGCTGCATTGCTGTATACAGCAGGTATGAGCACTGATATCAACTGGAGCGTTTGGAATTTAGCTTCACCTGTATGTCCGCTAAATCCGTTCCGTCCAGGCGAAACACTGGCACTGCATATTTGGGCAAAGCCGTACTGAAGCATTAGCTGCGAATCTTTGCTCAAATGGCCAACTTGTCTTCTGCAATTTTGATGTTGATGGTTTTAACCTTTAGTTTGGGTGCACGTTCCTTGAGTGCATATTTGGATAGTAAAAAGTGGAGGAAGCAATAAATGAGTACTGCTGAAACTAAGTTTTTAGTAAAAGATTTGGATTTATATTATGGTCAATTCAAGCTCTGAAAAAAAATCAATCTGGATATCAAGACTAATGAAATTACTGCTTTAATCGGACCTTCCGGTTGTGGTAAATCTACTTTCTTGAAAACTTTGAACCGTATGAATGATTTAGAAGAGAGTGTTCGTATTGAAGGTAAAATTGAATTGGACGGACAGGATTTTTGCCGATATCGACCCCATCAGCCTGCGTCATCGTGTAGGTATGGTTTTCCAACAGCCGAACCCGTTCCCGAAAAGCATTTATGATAATGTTGCTTATGGTCCGCGTATCCATGGCATCACTCAAAAATCTGTTCTTGATGAAATTGTCAGACGTAGTCTGCGTCAGGCGACTATTTGGGATGAATTGAAAGACCGTTTAAATAAAAAGTGCTTTAGGACTTAGCGGTGGTCAGCGGCAACGTCTGTGCATTGCTCGTACCTTAGCGGTAGAACCGGAAGTAATCCTGATGGACGAACCTACTTCCGCATTAGACCCGATTTCTACAATGAAAATCGAAGATCTGGCTTTGGAACTCAAGAAAGATTATACTATCGTAATCGTTACCCATAATATCAAAGAGGGCTCGTATCAACGACAAAACTGCCTTCTTCCTCTTGGGCGAGCTGATTGAATTCAATAATACTAAAGAGTTGTTTGCTAATCCGCATAATCCGAAAACCGAAGAATATATCACTGGTCGTTTTGGTTAATGTGCTGATAATAAACTCTGAACTAATTGGGAGGCCGAAAAAATGACAAGAGAAAAATTTCAACAAGATTTGGCAAAGCTTTTGAACAGTGTTCGTATTATGGGCACTAACTTAGAAGATACCTTGGATAAGGTTATTAAAAATCTGGCAGAAAAAGATGTTTCTGTTGCAGAAGCGATTATTGGTGCTGATGATAATTTTGATAACAGTGAAGTTGATATTGAAAAACAATGCTTGGAATTGGTATTGATTCAAACTCCTGTTGCAGGTGACTGGCGTGAAATTGCCAGTCGCTTAAAATTAGTAGGCGATATGGAACGTATTGCCGACCATTGCAGTGATATCAGCCAATATACTTTGCGTTTGGCAAAAAGAGATAACGTACCTCTGCCTGATAACTTTATGAAAATGCTTGGCGTTATGCGTGAAATGGTTTACGATGCCATCACTGCTATCAGTGAAAATGATGTTGAGCTGGCTAAAAAGTTATTGCAACCGATGACGTTGTGGATAAATACTTCCACGAAATGCGTCAAGAACTGACTAGTATGATGCAAAAATATCCGCAATATGTACCGCAATATGTTGATTATCTGATGATTTCTAAATACGTTGAACGTATTGCCGATCATTCCACTAACATTGCTCAATGGGTACTGTTTGTAGTTAAAATGAATTGTCCAACTAAGCTTGGGTTAAAGAGGGCGGCTGTTATAAAAACAGTTACTTTTTGTGGATATGTGCATACAAAAAGGTGCTCTTAAAATTCAGCCAATACCCTATTGCAAGAACTGCAACAGCTATACCTTGAATAAAAGGCTAGCCAGTTATTGTAATTTACAGTTGCTAGCGTTAACACTAATAAAATAATTGTTGTTTTTCATCGTGTTTTTATGGTATAATAATTGGCAGAGGTGGGACATAAGTCCCAACCTCCTTTTAACTATCTATGCCTACGTTGACCGCGTGCATGATACAAGGCTTTTACTTTTTATGTAACCATTCAAGACCTTGTAATAAGGGTTCTATATTTTTATAAAAAAAAGCTTAACATATGACAAGTCATGTTTTGCAATGAATACAACGAGAACGCTCGTGATTTTATTTATGGGATGCATTGGTTCACTAAATAAAAATCCCCTTCCTTACTTTGATTTAGTAAGAAAGGGATTAAAAGATAATTAAATTTATAGATTATAATCTGTTGGAGCTGTTGAGTACGTCACGCATTTTGTGAGCAACCATATCTTTAACAGCCTGACGAGCCGGTTTCAGATATTGACGCGGGTCGAATTCTTCCGGATGTTCAACTAAATGTTTACGAACGGAAGCGGTCATTCAGACGCAGGTCGGTATCGATGTTGATTTTGCAAACGCCGAATTTACCTGCACGTAGCAGCATATCTTCCGGAACACCTTGAGGCACCGTCTAATTTACCACCATATTTGTTTGCATTCTTCAACGAAAGCAGGGATAACGGTAGAAGCACCATGGAGAACCAGAGGATAGTTCGGCAGACATATTGGTGATTTTTTCCAGACGAGCAAAGTCCAGTTCCGGTTTGCCTTTGAATTTGTAAGCACCGTGGCTGGTGCCGATAGCGATTGCTAAAGAGTCACAACCGGTACGTTCTACGAATTCTACAGCTTGATCAGGATCGGTATAAGTAGCGTCTTTAGCGTTAACTTTAACAGCGTCTTCTACGCCTGCCAGCTTACCTAATTCTGCTTCTACAACAACGCCTTTGTTATGAGCATAATCAACAACACGACGGGTAAGTTCGATATTTTCTTCAAAGAATATTTGGAACCGTCAATCATAACGGAAGTGAAACCGCCATCAACGCAAGCTTTGCAGATTTCAAAGTCAGCGCCGTGATCCGAGATGCAGGCAGATAGGCAGGCCGGTTTCTTCGATAAGCTGCTCCTACCAGTTTCATCAGATAAACGTCGCTGGCATATTTACGAGCACCTGCGGATACTTGCAGAATCAACGGAGATTTTTTTCTTGTTGGGGCTGCAGCAACGATACCTTGGATGATTTCCATGTTGTTAACGTTGAATACCAACTGCATAGTGACCTTCGTAAGCTTTTTTAAACATTTCAGTAGATGTTACTAATGGCATTTACAAATTCCTCCTTAGAATCAGACAGTGAGAATATTTCTGTTTGTCCGATTTTCGTTTAACTTAATTAAATTATAGCATACTATTTATCTTTTTAGTATAGTATTTTTCGCAAATCATCAGGTAATGTGCGTGTAATTTCCAATGGTGTATCGCCAACAGGATGTAAAAAAGCCAGTCTATAGGCGTGTAAAGGCGTGCCTGGATTGTGGTCAGGAATGCCGTAAAGATTATCATCAACAAAGGATGACCTATATAAGCCATGTGAACACGTATCTGATGGGTGCGTCCGGTAAAAAGGCGGACTTTAATCAAAGTGTTTTGGCCATAATAGCCTAGAACCTCATACGCAGTTTTGGCGTATTTACCGCGTTCATAATCGACGCAGCGTTCAATGATCTTTGCCTTCTTTGCCGGGCAATGGGTGCCTCGATAATACCTGTTTTATTCGCCAATCTGCCTTGTGCAATAGCTAAATATTCTTTGACGACTTCTTGTTTACTAAGCCAAAATTGTACTATGGGCTCTTTAGCAAAAATTACAAGACCGGAGGTATTCCTATCCAGTCGGAAACAGGGTGAATATCGGCAGCAATATTTTTAGCTAGATAATAATTTTCACATAGTCATAGAGTGTACAGCCACGTTCATTGACGGTAGGATGTACCAGCATTCCTGCAGGCTTATCAATGACCAAGAGATAATCATCCTCAAAAGCAATCATGCCCGGCGTAAGGCAGGGCATGGAAGAAAAGAGGTAATCAATTCATTTCGCCAGGTTTTTATCCACAACTTCGATGTTATCAGTTGTGCTTTGACCTGCTCACGGATATTGCCTAAATAACGTTTGTAAAGTTCTTTTGTTCTTCTAATTCAACAGGGGTCAGGCCTACGGTTCTTTTCTTTTTCGCCAGTTCGTTAATACGGTCAATCATATCATTAATACGCATTATTTCTTCACTCCTTTGATGTAATTATAACAAAGAGGAATGCTGTGAGCAAGGGTGGTTTTATTGACTATATCGGCTTTTGTGCTATTATGAGAATAGTGTTAATAAGAATATTTACTAGAGTGCTTTTGGTACGGTACACGTTATCAAAAGCATATTTTCTATTATGAGGTGATAATATGCGGTTGTATAAATTACTCAGTTTACTACTGTGTCTTTCCATGCTTTTGGTAGGCGGGCTGCGGCGACGATAATGCTAAGACTAAGGCTGATGGTTCAGGAGCGTATCTGACCATGAGATCTTTGCCGGACGCCAGGTAGTATTGCCGAAAAAGCCCTGAGCGTGTAGTAAGCCTGAGCCCATCTTATCTTAGTTTAATTGAAGCTGTCGACGGTAAAATAATTGGTCGTGCGACATCTAAAACAGGTACAATTCGGAATCTATGAAGTCTGTGGCCGAAGTTGGTTTTGTATATAATGTTAATACAGAAGCGTTGTCGGCTTAAAGCCTGATCTTGTTCTGGCAAGTAAGTCAGCATGAAAATTAATTCCGCTTTTGAATCAATAAAATCAATGTAGTAGAGTTTAATGCCAAAACTTATGATGAGGTGAGCATTGGTGGAGGACAAAAGGAGGTAGACAAAGTGATTTTGACGGTGCGAAAACTGAGCAGAGTATTTCGGCAAAACTACGCCGAGGGAAATGAAGGACCAGGATATGGCTGCTGGACGACTGGAAGGGTCAGCAGAAGGAACACAAAAAGCGGAGAAAACCGAACAGGAAGAAATGAAGCCCAGACTTCGGGTCCAGCATGGCCCGAGGATTGCGCTCTGCCCCGCGCAGCTCTGGAGACCATAAATGAATTCATCACTTGAATTGTCCATGTATGGCCGGAAGAATCAGTCAAGGGCAGGCGCCGCAGGCAGTGCCAAGCCTATAGCAATACGTAACTAA
>VOFC01004366.1_pt1 | contig 19181 bp, 22 predicted proteins | sample 5384161 | NCBI WGS metagenome assembly VOFC01 (sample SAMN12384722, study PRJNA508395) | human gut metagenome | isolation source: healthy gut B | host: Homo sapiens
CGTTTCAGAATCCGACGGCCTCCGCGGTGGCGGTAGTTACCTCGCTGATCCTGTTTCTCTCCGGCGTGCGGCACCTGCTGATGGGCAACCAGCGGCGCTATGACCTGTTCATGCTGCTGATGGACAGTGCGGGCCTGGGTATCTTCACCGTCATGGGCGTCCGGGTGGCATGGAACTGTGGAAGACGCCGTCCCTGTACCTGCTGGTGTTCGTCGGCGTACTCACCGGCGTGGGCGGCGGGCTGCTGCGGGATGTGATGGCCGGAGATATGCCATATATTTTTGTGAAGCATATTTACGCCTGCGCCTCTCTCGTCGGCGCGGTGATCTGCGGGGTGCTGCGCCAGCCAGCAGGGGAGATGACGGCCATGCTGGCCGGCGCGGCGGCGGTGTTTGCCATCCGGTGTCTGTCGGCCCACTACCGGTGGAATCTGCCCCATCCCAACGCCTGAAAAAACGGCGGAACTTTCCGGATATGGCGTGGATTTCTAGGATTCTACGAGCGGCACAACAATGCCGAAGGAATGCTTTGACCGTGCATACTTCCTTGGCGGAAAGGAAGGGTGTGCGCGGGAAACCTATCAGGGGGTTCCTGCGCCATGGAAATCGGGCAAAAGCCTGAAGCCTGCTTGCACACAAGGCGAGCCTTCGCCTTGTGTGCAAGCAGGGTGGAACCGTGGAGTGCATTGTGCGCCTCACCCCTGATAAAAACAGGGGCGAGGCGTTTTTGTTTTGCCCCAGGGGCGGAAAGACCGCCGCAGGAAAGGAGACATTACTATGTCTGAGGAAATCAAGGAATTCAGCTTTGAAAATGAGGAATACCGCCAGACCTACTGGCATACCTGCTCTCATATCATGGCGCAGGCCGTCAAGCGCTGTGGCCCGGAGGTGAAGCTGGCCATTGGACCCTCTATCAAGGAGGGCTGGTATTACGATATGGACGCCACCCTTTGCCTTTACGCCGGAGCATATGGAGAAGATCGAAGCCGAGATGCGGAAGATCTGCAAGGAGAAGCTGAAGCTGGAGCGCTTCGAGCTGCCCCGCGAGGAAGCCATTAAGTTCATGGAGGAGAAGGGCGAGCCTTACAAGGTGGAGCTGATTCAGGATCTGCCGGAGGATGCTCACATTTCTTTCTACAAGCAGGGCGAGTTCACCGATCTGTGCGCCGGTCCCCATCTGGACTCCACTGGCCGGGTGAAGGGCAACGCCATCAAGCTGCTGGCCTGCAACGCCGCCTACTGGCGCGGCGATTCCAACCGGGAGACCCTGCAGCGGATCTACGGCATCGCTTTCCCCAAGAAGGAAGAGCTGGACGCTTATCTGGAGCGCATCGAGGAGGCCAAGCGCCGGGATCACCGGAAGCTGGGCCGCGAGCTGGGCCTGTTCATGACCAACGATCTGGTGGGGAAGGGTATGCCCTTCTATGTTCCTGCCGAAAGGGCATGGTGCTGGAAGAACACCCTGAGAATTATATTGGCGAGAAGGTCCGCAAGCTGGAACTTATCAGCATGTCATGACCCAGATCATGGGACTGTGGATCTGTGGGTACCTCCGGCCATTGGGATCACTACAAGGAAAATATGTTCCCTGCCATGGAGGTGGAGGATGAGAGCTTCGTGCTCCGTCCCATGAACTGCCCCCACCATATGATGATCTACGCCAACCGGCCCCACTCCTATCGCCAGCTGCCCGTCCGTATCGGCGAGGTGGCGCACGTTCCACGGTTTGAGGCCAGCGGAACCCTGAAGGGCATTGAGCGCGCTCGGCACTTCTGCCAGAATGATGCCCACCTGTTCGTAACGCCCGACCAGATCAAGAGCGAAGTGGCAGCTGTCTGCGACCTGATTTTTGACGTATACAAAGACTTTAACATCACCAACTACCGCTGCGTGCTGTCTTTGCGTGATCCTGCCGACAAGAAGAAGTACCACGATGATGATGAAAGTGGAACAAGGCGGAGGGCGCCCTGCGGGAAGTGCTGACCTCCATGGGCATCCATTGCACCGAGGAAATTGGCGAGGCGGCATTCTATGGCCCCAAGCTGGACGTGAACGTGCAGCCCGCCGTGGGCAATGAATATACCCTGTCCACCTGCCAGCTGGACTTCTGCCTGCCGGCCAGATTCCACCTGAAGTATGCCGACAAGAACGGCGAGGAGCAGACCCCGTGGTGCTCCACCGTGCAATTCTGGGTTCTCTGGATCGGTTCATGGCATATCTGATTGAGGAGACCATGGGTGCGTTCCCCGCATGGCTGGCGCCTGTTCAGGTGAAGGTTCTGCCCATTACCGACCGCGCTCTGGATTATGCCAACGAGCTGTCTGCCGCGCTGGATGCCAGGGGCTTCCGCGTGGAGGTGGACGACCGAAACGAAAAGATCGGCAAGAAGATCCGGGAGACCACGCTGGAGAAGGTTCCCTATATGCTGGTGGTGGGCGACCGGGACATCGAGAACAAGACGGTTTCCGTCCGCACCCGCGGCGGCGAGGATCTGGGCGCCATGAGTCTGGAGGAGTTCTCCGCCAAGCTGGATGAAGAAGTCCGTACCAAAGCAATTCACTAAAGTAAAATTGCACAAAACAGGCCGCGGCTAGACGAACTGCCGGGGCCTGTTTTTGCAGGATGGACAGGTGATTTGCAAGGGGTACGGTCAAAACGAACAAAATCCGCCAAAATGCAAGACAAAGATACGGGTTATGCAGAAAAATCACCCAAGTATAGAAAAAGCTCTTGCAAAATGAAATTTCTTCATGTATGATATGCACATGGCCTTGAAAGGACATACCAATTTTGCAATCAATTTGAATAAGAGGGATGTATATGAAAAAGTTTTTGTCTCTGATTCTTGCTCTGGGCATGGTCGCGTCTCTGGCGGCCTGCGGCGGCAACTCTTCTTCCGGCGACGCTTCTTCTGACAGCAGCACCGACAGCTCTGCCAGCGCTCCTGCGGCTTCTGCAAAGCTGCGCTTCGTCACCGGCGGCGAGTCCGGCACCTATTATGCCTTCGGCTCCGTCATCGCCCAGCACGCCACCAACAACACCAACGTGGCTGTCACCGGCCTGGTGGGCAACGGCTCCAAGTCTAACGTGGAAGAGCTGGCCGACGGCAACGCTGAGCTGGCCTTCTGCCAGTCCGACGTCATGGCCTACGCCTACAACGGCACCAACCTCTTTGAGCAGCCCATTGACTGCTTCTCCACCGTGGCCGCCCTGTACATGGAAGATGTGCAGATCGTCACCACCGATCCCAGCATCAAGACCGTGGCTGACCTGGCAGGCAAGAACGTGTCTGTCGGCGCTGCCGGTTCCGGCGTGTACTTCAACGCCGTGGATATCCTCAGTGCTTATGGTCTGGGCGATCTGGACGCTGACGGCAAGTTCACCAAGATCAACGCTACCTATCAGAGCTTTGGCGACAGCGCTGACTCCCTGAAGGACGGCAAGATCGACGCCGCCTTCATCGTGGCCGGCGCTCCCACCACCGCCATCACCGACCTGTCCACCACCAAGACCGCTTATCTGGTGTCTCTGGACGATGAGCATATCAACGATCTGCTGGCCGCCTCTCCTTACTACACCAAGCACGTCATCCCCGCCGGTACCTACAACGGTCAGGACGAGGATGTGACCACCGTGGCTGTGGGCGCTGTGATCCTGGCCCGTGACGATGTATCTGAGGATGCTATCTATGCTCTGACGGCTGACATCTTCGACAACGCCCCCGATCTGATCAGCAGCCACGCCAAGTACGGCGAGCTGTCCACCGAGTTCGGCGCTTCCATCACCTCTGTGCCTTATCATCCGGGCGCTGCCAAGTACTTCGCGGAGAAGGGCTTCGATGTGGCTACCAAGTAAAAATCTGAACGGTATTTTTACAAAGAGCCACGGTTCCCTTACATATAAGTATGAAAACAGGCTGCGGCGGAGAAATCCGCCGCAGCCATGACCCGTTCTACAGCAAGAATCCCCCGGTCCCCGGTTGAGAAGGACAGACAGCGGCTGCCCCTGTCAACTGCGGATGTGAGAAAACGATCAAGGAGGAGAGGCTATGAGCCTGTTCAAGAAGCACAACGACCCCGTTACAGAATCGGAAAAGAACCTCGTACATGAGGAAAACGGAATGGAACACGACATTCAGGCGGATGTGGACGCCGTCATGAAGAAGTACGATCGGGAGTCCAACACCCGCGTCTGGGAGGGGGCTCCGAAAATCGCCCTGCGGGTGCTGATGTCGGCCTTCTCCGTGTACTGCATTCTGATGACCCTGTTCAGCAAGGCGCTGCCGGAGCGGCGGCTGTCCCTGTTCCTCGGCTTCATCATTATCATCGGCTATCTGGTGTATCCCGCCAGAAAGGGCGCTGCCCGGGTGAACCATGTGCCCTGGTATGACTGGCTCCTGATGGTTCTGGGCGCTGGCAGCTTCTTCTATTTTGCCATCAACGCATTTTCCATCATTCAGCTGGCCACCAAGCTGCAGCCCGTCCATATCGTTGTCGGTGCCATCGGTATTGTGGTACTCATCGAGCTGTGCCGCCGGTGTGTGGGCCTGCCTATTCTGTGCGTGCTGGGTGTGCTGCTGGTCTATACCTTCTATAATCAGCTCAGCTGGAACCCCAGCTTTTACAAGGCGCTGAAAAACATCGTCTACAAGCTGTTTTACACCACCAGCGGCGTCATCGGTACCCCGGTGAGCGTGTGCTATACCTACATCGTCCTCTTCATCATCTTTGGCGCGTTTCTGGAGCGCACCGGCATCGCCAACTTCTTTATCAGCTTCGCCAACCGGCTGGCAGGCTGGTCCTCCGGCGGCCCCGCCAAGGTGGCGGTCATTTCCTCCGCCCTGTGCGGCATGGTGTCCGGCTCCTCCGTGGGCAACACCGTGACCACCGGCTCCGTCACTATCCCCATGATGAGAAAACCGGCTACAAGCCGGAGTTTGCCGGTGCCGTGGAGGCCGCCGCCTCTACCGGCGGTCAGATCATGCCCCCCATCATGGGCGCAGCGGCGTTCCTGATGGCGGAGTACATGAGCATCCCCTATGCACAGGTGGCGGTAAAGGCCATCCTTCCCGCCGTGCTGTACTTCACCGGCATTTTCATCGCCGTCCATCTGGAAGCCAAGAAGCTGGGCCTGAAGGGTATGCCCAAGTCCGAGATGGTCTCCTGGGGCGAGCTTGCCAAGCGTGCCTATCTCATCATACCTCTGGCCCTGCTGATCTTCCTGGTTTCCTCCGGCAGCCGCACCATGCAGTTCTCCGCGGCGGTGTCCATTCTGGCCGCCATCGTGGTGGGCTTCCTGAACAAGGATGAGCGGCTGACCTTCGGTAAAATCGTGGAGGCGCTGGAAGCCGGCGCCAAGGGCGCCATCACCGTGGCTGTGGCCTGCGCCATGGCCGGTATGATCGCCGGCTGCATCACCGTCACCGGTCTTGCCTCCATCCTCATCAACGCCATCGTGCAGATGGCAGGCGACGCCACCATGATCGGCCTGCTGCTGACGATGATCTGCTGCATCATTCTGGGCATGGGCGTTCCTACCACCGCCAACTACTGCATCATGGCCTCCACCTGCGCCCCCATTCTGGTGCAGATGGGCTTCCCCGTGGTGGCGGCCCACTTCTTCGTGTTCTACTTCGGCATTGTGGCGGACATCACCGCCCCCAGTGGCGCTGGCGGCCTATGCCGGCGCGGCCATTGCCAAGGCCAACCCCATGAAAACCGGCTTCAACGCCACCAAGCTGGCCATCGCCGCCTTTGTGGTGCCCTACATCTTCGCCTACAGCCCCGCCATGCTGTTTGAGAATGTGTCCGGCCCCCTGGCCGTGGTCCAGATCGTCATCAGCGCCCTGCTGGGTCTGTTCGGCATCGCCGCGTCCCTCAACGGCTATCTCTACAAGAAGATCCCCGTGCTGTTCCGCCTGGCTCTGGTGGCCGGCGGCCTGGGGATGATGATCCCCGGTACGGTATCCGACGTGGCGGGCCTCATTGTGGTGGGCGGCATCGTACTGATCCAGCGCATGAGCGCCAGAAAGCTGGCTGCCTGAAAACCCTGTCAATGAAAAGAGCTGTTCCGCTGAAAATCCTTGGCGGAGCAGCTTTTTTTACAAAGCGCGAAACTTTTTCCCACTGGAATCCGTCATTATAGAATGAGAACGTACTCTTCTGAAAATTTGTTACTGTTTTGTTGTTGATTTGCCCTGTTGACTATATTAGCATGGAGAAACCGAAAGCAGGCGGGCCGTCCGGCCCGGAGAATCGCAAAAGGAGAATATGACATGGCAGAGATCATGGAAGAAAAGAAGGAGCTGACCCCGGCGGAAACTGCCGTCCCGGCCGCGCCGGAAACGCCGAAGGAGGCAGAAAAAAGCCCGGTAAGCAAAAAGAAACGGCGGCGCATGATCCGGCGGATCATTGCGCTGGTGGTCGTGGCCGCCCTGATTGCAGGCGGTGTGCTGTACTTCAGAGGGAAAAGCGGCGGTGCCAGCAGCGAAGCTGGTACCGCAACGGTGGAATACGGCGCCATCAGCTCCGTGGTGGACGGCAGCGGTCTGGTGAAGGCCAAGAACAGCGAGACCATCAGCCTTACCACCGCGGGTACCGTGATGGACGTGTTCGTGGAGGAGGGCCAGCACGTGGAGCAGGGCGATCCCCTGTTTACCATTGACTCTCCCAACGCCTCCACCGAGGTTCAGAAGGCCCGCGACGAGGTGGAGGGCTACCAGAAGCAGATCAACACCCTGCAAAAGGACATTGCGGGGCTGAACCTGTCCCCCTCCTATGCCGGGAAGCTGATGGATGTGGTGACGCTGAACCCCGGCGATGAGATCGGCAAGGGAACTAAGGTAGCCACGTTGGCGGATGACACCAAAATGCGGCTGGAGCAGTATTACAGCTACGCCTACGCCGGGGAACTGAAGAAGGGCCAGACGGTGGAGGTGTCCATTCCTGCCCTGATGACCACGGTGGAGGGTACGGTGGAAGCGGTACATATGGTCAACCGCATTACCCCGGAAGGCTCCAAGCTGTTTTCCGCGGAGATCGTGATCCCCAACGCAGGCGTTCTGGCCAGGACATGGTGGCCACCGCCACCGCCACGGTGAACGGCGATACCGTGTACCCCTATGAATCCGGCAAGCTGGAATACTACCGGGTGGGCGATCTGACGTCCACCGTCAGCGGCACCGTGATTTCCAGCAATCTGGTGGATTACCTCTCCGTGACCCCCGGTCAGGTGCTGGTGCGGATCGACGGCGAGGACAGCGAAACCGAAATTTTCACGGCCCAGCAGGCTCTGGCAGAGGCCCAGAAAAAGCTGGAGACCGCCCAGAAGAACCTGGACAACTGCAACGCCGTGGCCCCCATCTCCGGCCAGGTCATCGGTCTGTCTGTGACCCAGGGCCAGGAGCTGGATGCCAACACCACGCTGGTGACCATTTCCGACACCTCCACCGTGACCATCAGCGCCACCGTGGACGAGCGGAACATCAGCTACATCAAGGCCGGGATGTCCGTCAATCTGGACCAGTGGGGAACCAGCGCCTTCGGCACGGTGGAAACGGTGAGCCTGTCCAGTTCCGTGAACAACGGCGTGGCCAGCTATCCCATCATCATCTCCGCTGACAATACGGAGGGAACCCTTCAGGTCAACAGCTATGTGAACTATGAGATCCAGGCCAGCCAGAACGACAACTGCCTGATGGTGCCTATCCAGGCGGTGCGCACCGTGGGTCTGGACGACGGCTCCACCGCCACCGTGGTCTATGTGCAGGCGGACAGCCAGCCGGACAACGCCTTGGAGCTGCCCTATCAGGATGAGGAGATCCCCGCCGGCTTCTACCCCGTTCAGGTGGAGATCGGTATTCAGGATACCTACAACGTGGAGATCAAGTCCGGCCTGAATGAAGGCGACACGGTCTATACCCAGATGATGACCACGGAAGCATGGGGTTAAGCCATGGCGAAACTGATCGAACTGCGGAACGTCTATAAGATTTACGGCGAGGGTCTTGAGAGCGAGGGTCCGGGCGCTGGACGGCGTTTCGCTGGACATTGAAAAAGGCGAGTTTGTCGCGGTGGTGGGGCAGTCCGGCTCCGGCAAATCCACCATGATGAACGTGCTGGGCTGTCTGGATATTCCCACAACGGAGGACCTACCATCTGGACGGCGTGGATGTTCGGGAGCTTTCCGACAAACAGCTTTCCCGCATCCGCAACAAGCAGATCGGGTTTATCTTCCAGCAGTACAACCTGATCCAGAACCTGACGGTGCTGGAAAACGTGGAGCTGCCCCTGATCTATCAGGGCATCGACCCCATTGACCGGCGGGAGCTGGCCATGCAGGCGCTGGCGCGGGTAGGCCTTGCCGACCGGGCGCAGCATAAGCCCACCCAGATGTCCGGCGGCCAGCAGCAGCGAGTGGCCATTGCACGGGCCATTTCTACCCGTCCGCCCATTATCATGGCGGATGAGCCTACCGGCGCACTGGACTCCCGGACGGGTCATGAGGTGCTGGGCTTTCTCCAGCAGCTGAATAAAGAGGGCAGCACCGTCATTCTCATCACCCACGATAACGGCATTGCCGCCACGGCCCGGCGCATCGTGCGGATCGCCGACGGCAGGATCATCGAGGATCACCCCCAGGAGGTGGATTGGTATTGAATATCGGGCAGGCATTTAAGATGGCCTGGCGCTCCATCTGCGGCAAAAAGGGCCGCAGCGCCCTGACCATCCTCTCCATCTTCATCGGCATCGCTGCGGTGATGACCATCGTCTCCACCATGGAGGGCATGAAGGCCAAGACCATGGAGCAATACGCCGCCATGGGCGCAAACCGGATCAGCGTCAGCGTGTATGCGTATACGTACGACGAGAACGGCAACTCTATCAGCAAGGACTATTTTACGGATCTTTACAAATACTGCTCCGGCCTGAAGGACTATGTTATCGGCGTGACCCCCAACAGTCAGGCCAACGCCACCGTGATCTACGGCACCAAAAGCACCGCCAACATGGAATGGCAGTACGACGACCAGTACAATGTCATCAGCGGGCCGCCCACCCAGTATTACGGCTCGGATCAGTACAGCGTCTGCAACAACCTGACCATTGCCAAGGGGCGGGATCTGGCGTGGCTGGACTGTGAGAAGTACAATCAAGTCTGTGTGCTGGGGGCGCAGGCGGCCCGCGTCTTTTTCGGCAGCGCCAACCCGGTGGGGCAGATATTGCAGGTCAACGGCAACAGCTTTACGGTGGTGGGCGTGTACGCCGCCCGCGTGGAGCCGGATACCCCCTCTGCCTATCAGACGGATAACCTGATTGTCTACCCCTACACCGCCACCCGGCTGCTGGGGATCAGTCTCCCACGGACTTTCTGGTAAAGGCCAAGGACGACGCCAGCATGACCAACGCCATCACGGAGATCGGCGGCTATCTGAAGGGCATTGTGGACACTAACAGCGGCGGCTACAACGTGTACCCGGAAAACCAGTGGCAGGATTACCAGAACCAGCAGCTGACCCTGATCTCGCTGGTGCTGGGCGGCATTGCCGCCATCTCCCTGCTGGTGGGCGGTATCGGCATCATGAACATCATGCTGGTGACGGTGACGGAGCGGACGCGGGAGATCGGCATCCGCCGAAGCCTCGGCGCCCAGCGCAGCAGCATTGTGGCCCAGTTCCTCATCGAATCCGGAATGCTCTGCGGCATGGGCGGCATCGTGGGCATTATTTTCGGCACCATCGGCAGTCTGGTATTAAGCAGGCTTCTGTTCCAGATCACCATTTTCCCCGCTACCTGGGTGACGCTGGCGGCCTTCGGGCTTTCTGTGGCGCTGGGCGTGCTGTTCGGCAGCTACCCGGCGGCCAAGGCATCCAAATTGCAGCCTGTGGAAGCCCTGCGGGCGGAGTAAAGGAGAGAGAACAATGAAAAAACGAATTCTGACATGGCTGCTGGCAGTCGGTATGCTGGCGTCCCTGCTGACAGTGCCTGCCGGGGCGGCCAATGCCACCCGGTTCTCCGACGTGGCGGACAACTACACGGCAACCGCCATTGAGACCCTGCGGCTCATGGGGGTGCTGGACGGCTATGGCGACGGTACGTTCCGGCCCAACGCCGTGCTGACCCGGGCTCAGTTCTGCAAAATGGCGGTCTACGCCATGGACGGCAGCAGCGAACTGGGGCGGTACTCCACCGTTACCATCTTCCCGGATGTGAAGCCCTCTCACTGGGCGTCCTCCTACATCAACATGGCGGCCAAGAAGGGCGTCATCGCCGGCTTTGCCGACGGAAAGTTCAAGCCCAACCAGACGGTGACCGCCGGACAGGCGGTGACGATCCTCATGCGGGGACTGGGCTATAAGGACGAAAACATGGGCGGCGTGTGGCCTCAGGGCTATATGGCCGAGGCAAAGACCTGCGGTCTGCTGAAGTCCACCGGCATTACCTCCGCCTACAGCGCCCTGACCCGCGGACAGGCGGCTAAGTTGTTCCTGAACCTCTTTGAAGCCAAGCGGGGCACCGGCGAGGGAGCCGTGGTGCTGTTCAGCTTTACCCCGGAGAAGGATGAGGTTTATCTCACCAACCTGGACGCAGGAAAGGGTACCCTGACTGCTGGGGGCAAGCCCTACACTATGGCCCATCCGTGACCTCCACCAGCCTCATCGGTTCCAAGGGCAAGGTGGTCCTCAACGGCGACGGCGAGATCCTGACCTTCCTGCCGGTCACCGGCGGCAGCGGTATTTCCAATGCGGCGGTCATTATCGGGGCCAACGGCTCCGCGCTGGGTCTGGATTCCCTGACCGGCGGCAGCGGCTACACCATTTACAAGAACGGCAGCCCCGCTTCCGCGGCGGATCTGAAAAAGTACGATGTGGCCACCTATTCCGCCGCCACCAACTCCGTAGTGGTGTGCGATACGAAGGTGTCCGTATACTATGAGGACTGCACGCCCTCTCCCTCCAATCCCACCACCATCACGGTGCTGGGTACGGAACTGAATGTCCTGCCCACCGCAGTGGAATCCCTGTCCCAGTTCAAACCCGGCCAGCAGATGATCCTGCTGCTGACGGCGGACGGTCAGGTGGCCGGCGCGGTGGCACCCAATACCAGCGGCGCGCGGAGCAACGCACTGGCGGTGGTGGATGCCAGCGGCGGAATGCAGCTGATCTGCGGCAACACCCTGCTGAAGATCGGGGGCGACGGCAGCGGCTATGAAAACAGCGTGGTGAGCGTCACCAGCATCAAGAGCGGCGGTAAGGCTGCACTGAGCCTCCGGGCCGTTTCCGGCAAGGTCAGCGGCGATCTGGACGTTCAGGCCGGAACGCTGGGCGGCAAGAAGCTGGCGGCCAATGCAATGATCTTCGACGGCGGCAAGCAGGTGGCGCTGGCAGAGCTGAGCAAGAGCGGCGTCCGCGCCAGCCAGATCTCCTATGCCCGGACCAACTGGGCCGGGGAAGTGGATCTGATCGTCCTCAACAACAGCCAGTCCGACAACGAAATCTATGGCCGGGCGATTGTGGAGTTTAAACGCGATCCGGAGACTGGCGAGAAGTCTGACCAGACCATTGCCATCGAATACGGCAACGGTAAGACAACGAAGGCTATCAACAGCGGCAATGCAGTCAGCACCGGCACCTTTGTGGCGGTGCGGCTGAACAAGGCCGGGACTATGTTCACCAGCTTTGACACCATGAGCAAGCTGGGGGAATGTTTCCGCCGGTGCCTGGGTGGGCAAAACAGCGGTGAACTACGGTGGCCGGACCTATGAGGTGGCCTCTGATGTCCAGTGCTATAATCTTGACACAGGCAGGTGGATGAATGATCTGGACACCGCAAAGAACTACGGCGGCACTATGAACCTCTATGTTTATGACGGCGTGATCCGTATCGTGGAGGTCAGGGGCTGACCTCTCCGGGAACAACAGCAGGCTCCGGCGGAAACGCCGGAGCCTGCTGCAAACACTCTGGAAAGGAGCGGATTTCCATGCAGCGTATTCTGACCCTGCTGGGCTGTCTGACGATATTGCTCTGTCTGACGGCCTGCGGAAAAACGGCAGAGGTTTCAGCAGAAGCCTCTGACGCGGTAATTTCCGATCCGGCGGAGATCACCTTTCGGGTCAAATTCTGCAATGCGGATGCCGTGACCTACACGGTATGTTCCGCGCAGGAAAATTTCCTGTTCTACGAAGGGCATGGCTTTGCCTATGTGGAAAAGTATACAGACGGTAGCTGGTATCCGCTTGTGCAGCAGACCTCTGTTTCCACCGGGGATTTCCAATGGCTGTCCATTCCTACCGAGGAAGTGCAGGGGACGATTTCCATCCAGACGGAATACGGCGGCAGGCTGGAAAAGGGAACCTACCGTCTGGTAGCTCCGTGTAGCCTGTCTGCCGACCCGGATGCTGCCGGTGAGGCGTCCGCCGTGGATCTGGCTGCGGAATTTGAAATCGGCTGACGCTGTGTGCAGGGTCTGTTTGCCCAGCGAATAGGAAAAAAGGACTCGAATGTATCAACATTCGAGTCCTTTCTGTATAAAGCAACATCTGTTATACGACTTGGAATAGATAGAACTTCAGATAATCGGTCTCGTCCACGCCCCAGAGAATGGGGTGGTCGCAGCCCTGCTGCCGGGCCTCGATCTGCCGCAGCTGCACGCCGGCGTCGTGGGCGGCAGAGCGGAGCATGGCTTCAAACTTCTCTGCCGTGGCAAAGTGGGAGCAGGAGCAGGTGGCCAGATACCCGCCTCTGGGCAGCAGCTTCATGGCCCGGTAGTTGATCTCCTTGTAGCCGGTGATGGCGTTTGCCACGGTTTTCCGGCTTTTGGTGAAGGCGGGCGGATCCAGAATGATAAAGTCGTATTTCTGCGGCTCCTTTTCCAGCTGGGGCAGCAGGTCGAACACATTGGCGGCCACACAGTCCATGATACTGGCCACGCCGTTGCGCTCTGCGTTGGCGCGGGCCATTTCCACGGCAGCCTCCGACACATCCACGGCGGTGACGTGCTTTGCCCCGCCCAGCGCGGCGTTCAGCGCGAAGGAACCTGTGTGGGTGAAGCAGTCCAGCACCGTTTTTCCTGCGGCCAGACGGCCCACCGCCCGGCGGTTGTACTTCTGATCCAGAAAGAAACCGGTTTTCTGCCCGTTTTCCACGTTCACAAGATATCTGACCCCGTTTTCCACAATCTCCACCACCGGGCTGTCCGGCGGCGTTTCGCCGGGGAGGGCGTACCATCCCTTGCCCTGGGGCAGACCTTCCTTGTCCCGGAGGGCCACATCATTCCGCAGGAACACGCCACGGATGGGCTGGCCGTCCTGCCGGAGAATGTCCACCAGAGCGGGCAGCAGGAGATCCTGCAAGCCCTCCATCCCCACGGACAGCACCTGCACGCTGAGGAGGTCGTGGAACTTGTCCACCGTCAGACCGGGGAAGGCATCGGCTTCCCCGAAGATGATGCGGCAGGCGTCCAGATCGGCCGGGGCCATAACGGACTTCCGATACGCCCACGCCCATTGCAGCTTCCGCCGCCAGAAAGCCGCGTCAAAGCGGTCATTGGCGTTCCGGGAAATGAGCCGCACCCGGATTTTGGACTGCTGGGAGAGGAAGCCGGTGCCGAGATAGCGGCCCTTTTTGCTGACCACATCCACCAGACCGCCGTTGCCGGTTTCACCCTCCGTATTCAGAATCTCCGCATCGTACACCCACGGATGTCCCCGCAGAATGGCGGCCTCCGCCTTGGGCGTTACGGTGTAAATGGGATAGCCCCGCTCCATTTTCATAAGCTGCGCTCCTTTGAACTCTTTATCCGGGACAGTATAGCACGTTTCTGCCGAAAACGCCATACCATGGGGCAGACAGAATTTGCATGGGAGGGAATTTTATGCCCATTATTTATTTAAGCCCGTCCACCCAGGACTGGAATCCCTATGTCACCGGCAGCGGGAGCGAGGAATACTGGATGAATCGGATCGCCGACGCCATGGAGCCGTACCTGCGGGCAAACGGCATCCGCTACCGCCGCAACGACCCGGACACCTCGGCGGCGGCCGCCATCCGGGAGGCCAACAGCGGCTACTATGATTTTTATCTGGCCCTCCATTCCAACGCCATCGGAAACGGGGAGCCGCAAAATACCGCGCGGGGGATCATCGCCTTCTATTATCCAACCAGCACCGGCGGCCAGCGGGGGGCGGAGCTGATTGCGGAGAACCTGCGGGAGATCTATCCTCTGCCGAACCGGGTGTCCACGCGGGCTACGACCACCTTGGGGGAGGTGGCCCGATCCCGGTTCCCGGCGGTTCTCGTAGAAATCGGTTATCACGATAACTATGCCGACGCACTCTGGGTGGAAGGCCATGTGGAAGCCATTGCTCAACGGCTGGTGCGGGCGCTGACGGAGTACTTCGGTCTGCCGTTTATCCAGCCCATGGATCCGGTGCAGGGGATCGTCCGGGTCGATTACGGCACGCTGAATCTCCGCAGCGCGCCGTCCTCCTCCGGCACCATCATTGCAAACCTGCCCAACGGCGCGGCGGTAACGGTCTGCGGCGAGTGGCAGGGGTGGTACGTGGTGGAGCATGGAAATCATGTGGGCTATGCCGCCGCGGCATACATCGACGTGTAACAAAAAACAGGGCATCCGAATGGATGTCCTGTTTCAGTCTGCCATGTGTTGACAAAAAAGATGTAGGCACAAATCATTGTCTCGCAGCGCTTTTGTAATTTCAAGTGCGTGAAATCAGTTAGCGGTTTTGGAAACGCTTTACCTCTGCAATTCCAGGCCTTTGTAATAAATCAAAAAATTCGTTAATCGCGTTGTGTCTTTGCATAGGGCACTTCATGCCAGTTCGTTTTTTGCAAAATGTAAATGTAACAGACGCCTTTGCACGTGATAGCGCCACAAAAAATGTACATCTATCCTCATCTGGTTGATTTCTAAAATTCCAAAAAGCGGAATCCTCTAATCCAATAAAATATACAGCATTGTATTCTAATCCCTTACTTTTTATGAATTGTCATGATAGGAACGGAATGATCTCCGCGAAAGTTTTCAATCGCTAAGTTCCATACTCCGTGTGCGGCTACATATTCCTCAAAAAAGAGACTTTCAAATTGGTTGATTACATTCATAAAGTAAGTACCTTGTTTATACGCCGGGAATTTCGCCTTTATATTTCCAATGCCAAAAAAATCAATAATACTATTCAAAGTACTGTGCCATTGCTCTGTATCAAGCTTTTGCTGAATATTCTTCTTAACAACGTTCACTACAGCAGACAGTTTCCTCTGCATTTCATCAAAAGTATCATTTTCCCGCATCCCGCTAATTCCCCAAAGCTCAACCAGTAACTCTTCTATAAAAGTCCATTCATTTGGGTGTTTTCTGCTGTCAGCGCATATCATGAATTTGATAAACAAATCTACTATTGGTTCTTTGATAAGATCCTGATAGCCAGTTTCAATGCGCGCCCGTACACCGTGTTTCTCCAACTCCTCAATAACCGCCGAAGCGTAGTCCTGCGGCTTTTGCTTGCAGAGAATACAAATATCGTGTGGTTCTACACCATTTGAGATTTTCAATAGTATATCCTTCGATACAGCAGCAGCCTCCAGTTGTTCATTGTCTGCAATAAAAAGTGCAATGTTCCCATCATCCTCGGCCCAGTTGCCAGAAGCACATACTTCTGTTGCCTTTTCTTTTAAAGATTCATACATTGCCTTTTGCAATGCAACTAATCTGGGTGCAGAACGATGATTCATTATCAAGCGTATACATTTCGGATTCAGTTCTCTATAAAAGTCATTAAATATCGTTTTTACTGCCCCGGCCCATACCATGATTCTCTGCTTGTTATCTCCCACAGATGTTACCTTAGTACCAGAATTCCAAAAACACTCCTTTACAAACGCATACTGAATTGCCGTTGTGTCCTGAAATTCATCAAGGAACACAAATGAATACGTCATCTGTAAGGCTTGCTTAATATACGGGTTCGTTTCAATAATATACATGGCAAGCATCATGATCATCTTAAATGTCAAAGTCGCTTTATTTCCGTTGAATCCCTTTAACAATAGTGGCCACACTTTATGCCCTAATCCATCTCCTGTTAAAGGAAGACTAATTCGTGACAGAATATCATCATATTCAGTTTTCAGCCTAGACTGCGTGAAGCCATTAGGGTTTTTGAATCCCGCACAATGAAACGCTGCATCAATTATATCGGGATCATTCACCAGATAATCGGTGGCCGGGCGAAGTTCATCAGGCAGTGCATATAGAAAGTGGTCAAGAATATTTTTGGCAAATGCATCGTATGTCATTGATACAAATCTACCTTTTATATCTGTGCCACATCGCTTTTCCACGCGTTCTTTCAAATTCTGTGCAGCATCCGTCTTGAAACTGATAGCAAGTATCTTTTTTGAGGCTCTCTGCACTGATTTGTCTGAAATAGAAATGCTGCTTTTTGCGCCAACAATTCCGTTTTCCTGCGCCTGGCCCGCAACAACCAGTACATGTCTGTCACTGCAGCGAACGGCTGTATCCGCAGCTTCCTCTAACGAGATCCCGTCGCAAGGCAACCATTTATCAGGATGCACAATTTTCATTCTTATCACCTTTTAGAATGTGATCAGCAGTTTCAATTAAACGTTGCAAAACCGGCGGTACATTTTCTTTTAACTCCTCGTCACTTAATTGAGATAGTGCTGCAATATGTGTAGACGGTTTTCCTCTGTTCAAGAAGAAATATGTGTACCATACCATGAGTTTTTGCTGTTCGGGCGAGTAGGTATGTCCATCACCTTCTTCTTTTTAGTGTGTTTTTTTATGTCTTTTAAGATTCGAGTTTCATACTCCGAGTGTATTTCACCATCATTTTCAATTTTTGTAATACGTTCTTTCTTTCCACTCTGGGCAATATCAATACAAGGTCCTTTCTCTCGTATCCAAAGTTGCCTTATACGTATCTCCCATCTGTTCCAGCATCATAAAATCGATATCCAACGGTGCGGAAAAAGAAAACATTATATTTTTCAAGCCATGCTATCCAAGTCTGCATTGCTGTTATAGCAGATACATTCCAGCCCGCCATTCCTTCGAACTCGGCATCAGTTAGAATCCCGCTATCAGTGGTGTTGAGTAGTACATTTCTGTCGTATCCATTTGCAATGAGCTGCTTAAGCACATATTGGATACGTCCCCAACCACCACCATCTCGTTCCCGATCCAAATCGAGCAATGTAATATATGGGATTTCCAAGTCATTCAGCAATCTCCAGAAGTGGTTGACATGCCGACCTCCAAGTGGAACTATCGATATTCCACTAACATCTGTGTTCCCATGTATGGCTTCCCAATACTTCGGCAGGATAATTTCTTCACTATCTCCTTCTCCTAAAATAACAAGCTTTGCAAAGTACAGTTCAGGATAGGCTCTCACCGCTTCCTTGATATATTTATATTGATCCTGCATACGTTCTTCATCCGGCAGAGTAATGCATCTTACTTTTTTGATGCCAGCAACTCCCCTGTCTAATCTAAAGTATCTGAGATTCTCTGGATCAATCCGCTTAACAATCGCAGGAGAATGGGATGTCATAATTGCTTGCGCATTGTTTTTGCCTGCAATATCTTTCAAATTCCCCACCAATTTCCCCAGCAGATGTGGAGCGATGTGATTTTCAGGCTCTTCAATGGCTACAATCGTCAAAATGGGTGGTTTTCTATTGAAAGAGTGTATGTTCTGGATCTATCTCTATTTCTCTCACCATTTGCCCTTCAACATCCAATATGCTGTCAACCAAAGATATATAGAAACAAAAGATCGCAGACCATCTCCCATCTGGTCTATCATATTCTCTTTTCCTGTTTCTGTCGGTTCAAAAACAACCTCTGTTTTTCTAATAGATGTTTCAATATCGGTGCTGTTGAATCTTAAGCTGGCTGTCGAATATCGCTCATCAGAATCATAGGTTTTCCACTGCTTTCCCAGCGACGTGCCAAACATGGAAACGCCTTTTTCTTCTTCAAATTGTTCATTTAATTCCTTAATTTTGGCTTTAACGTCATCGTACCAGATGCATTTTTCAGCTGCTTAGAAGGATCTCTGTGGGACATAAACTCGAATCTTATCCAGATCCCGTCGAGACGCATTTGTTCGATTGCCCTCTTCAATTTCAGCAAACCCAAGTAATATAACTTATTCTTGCTTTTTTTCCCTCAAGACGGATCTTCGTAGTTTGCTTTGACTTTCCAAATATTATACAGAAAAATGACAGTGCAGCAGTTTTTCCGCTGTTACCATAATTCTTGAGCCACACCCATAATTCTTTTTCAGTTTAGATAGCTTCCATTCTTATCTACCAATAACGAATTATTCCCCATGATATCAGTTCCATTAATTGAAAAACCTTATGATATGACCACCCACCTTATTTAGTATACCTCTATTCTTTTCGTTTGTTAATTATACAAAATCATTGAAAATGCGCCAATTGTATTTATTAAAACTACTATTTAATTTGTCTGCTGCAATTCACAAGTGATTATAGATTATTCTTAATTCACTTTTTCATGCTATCCTTGATTGGTAAAGGAGGGCATCACCATGAAGTATTCAAACGAAGAAAAGCTATCCATTGTCGCACGCTATCAGCAAGGCGAAAGAATCACCGCTCTTTCCAATGAACTTCAATATCCTCGTAGCACCGTACCGTTGGCTCAAATCGTTTCCTTCGGACAGTGCGGCGCTTTCATTGAAGTTTTCCTATCAAGAATACGCATCACTCCAACGAAAGTAGAAAAGCCGCAAAATGCTCATCATGATTCTGAAAGCCGTTGATTGTCTGGCGTCTGCTCCGTTAAAAGATCGTCTGTATGCTTTGAGCCGTTTCTTACGGGAAATATGAAGTTCACACAATATGCGAAGCACTGGATGTTGACCGCGGTAAGCATTTTACAACCATATGTTACGCAGCAAGCGTGGTAAACGTCATTGATAAACGCCGTCAAGAATACTGCCAGCTCATCCGTGATGTGTTTGACGAATATAGGAAAGTGTTGGGTGCAGAGAAAATTCGAACGATTCTCATTCAGCGTGGCTGGGTCAGCAAGCGGAATATGTTTCTTCGCGACTCATGTGTGAAATACGGCGTTCAACGACGGCTACAGGGAATATCTAAAAGC
>VOFC01002966.1_pt1 | contig 19178 bp, 41 predicted proteins | sample 5384161 | NCBI WGS metagenome assembly VOFC01 (sample SAMN12384722, study PRJNA508395) | human gut metagenome | isolation source: healthy gut B | host: Homo sapiens
AAACAGATTTAAATGCAGCTTGGAATGAAATGTCGAATGAAGAAGAAGAGTTAGATAGTATTGAAACTGAGTCTGTAAAAGAACAAATAATTGAATTAGGTCAGCTATGTGTTGAGATTAAGAAATATAAAGAATATATTCAAACTGAAACAGAAGCTTATCAACAATTTAATTTTGAAAATCAGACGAAATTCATAAAATAGCTGATTTAATTAAGAATTCTACCGATATGGATATTGGAGAAATAAACGACTTACGTTTAAGAATTGGAAAAATTAGAATCGAATTAGTCAGAGGAAACGATATTAGAGACAACAAAGAAAAATGGTGTGAGTTAGCAAAGGACAGAACAAATTTAACAGATTTTCTTGAGGAAATAAAAACATAATATGGAAAAATATATGGAAGAATACAAGAAAGAAAGAGAGAAAAGAAAATCAGAACTAAGAGAAGCTATTAAAGGAGTACGTATGTTAGAGCCAGAAGAATTTGATGACGAGTATTATTTCGATGACGAGGATGACCCTGAAAGTGCTGATGGATTTGAAGAGCATACAGAAAATCCTTCTAGAAGAAGTGAAGAAGCCCAATTTGAACCAAACGAAGAAGAGGAATGGTATGAAAAACCTGAACCTGATGAAGAAGAAGAATTAGGTGAAAATGAGGATGACTCAGAAGAACATAAAGATACTCAAAGAAAAATATCAAAAGCAAAAAAGATATCACGTACTTTAGGCAAAATCGGAAGAGGAATATCACGTTTTAAAGAAACTGGAGTATTTAGATTTGTATATAATATATCAGACAAATTAGCAAATAAAATAGTTCCACTTGAAATTTCAGAGGGAGAAGAAAGAAGAAACGATGAAGATAGCCTAGAAGAGCAATTAAAAGCAGGTGATGAAGAATATAATAAAAGATCATCGGGAGAAAGTGAAAAAGTTGTAAACATTAATAGGTCAAGAGAATATAGAAGAAAACAACGTGTATCTAGAGAGCAATTAAACCCTATAGAACACAAAAATAAAGATTCAAAAGATAAAGAAAATCAAAAAGACAATGAAGGACCTGATAAGGATTAAAAATTTGGGAAGGTGATTATTATGATATTTAGAAAAAATATATTAGAGATTAGAAAAAGAATATAAAGATCTAAAAATAAAAAATGAAGATTTAGAAATGTATGATGAAGTAGATAAAATTCGTGAAAAATCAGAAAAAGATAATGAGAAAATAGGGGAAAAACGTGATAGACAAGAAAAAAATATCACAGATTATAAAGAGAAATATAAAAAAGCAGAAGCAAGATTAGATGACTTAAAAAAAAGAGCATCCAATATTAACTATGGTTGCTAAAATTCCATTAATAGGAAGATTTGGAAAAGTTGCAAAAGAATATAGAAGAATTAAAGCAAAAATGAAAAGAGCAAAAATTAAAGGAAAAGTTGCAGAAAAAGCCTATAAAAACCTAGATGAAATTTATAGCAAAAAGTGGAAGAAATAAAAAAGAAAAAAAGATATTTGAGAAGATGCGAAAAAAAAGCATAAGACGTTTGTATAAAGTTGATAAAGATAATATTAAAATAGCAAGATTATGGAAAGAAAACAAGACAACATTGGAAAATATTTATGGTAAAAAAGCTCTTTTAGAATATATGAAAAAATATGTTGCTCAAGTAAAAGAAGGCGAAAAAGATATTGAATTACCAGAAGGTTTTGTTAGTGCAAAAGAATTAGCTAAAAAAAATAGAAAAAGATGTAAAGAACAGACAAAAGGTAAAAAAGAAGATATTACACAAATTGTAAATAGAGAGCAAGAAGAAAAAAAAACAAAAAGGAAAATAAAGAAAGAGAAAATCTAAAACCAAAAGGAACAAAAAAATAAAGAAAACATATTTGCTAGAAAAGGTTTAGAAATAAAAAAGAGATTATGTTGGTTATAAAGAAGAAATTAATGGAACTAAAATAAAACTTACACCAGTAGAAACATTAAATTATATTGATTTTATAACTGCACATGAAGAAAGTTTAGAAAATCATTCTAGTGAAGAAATTTTAAATGCTATAAAGAATGATAAAAATGTGATTTCGTAGATAGAGGTTGGGATGTATTACATGATATGATAGAAGATTTGAAAGATGAAAAACATCCTGTAGATGTAAAAAAAACTAACTGAATCTGAAAAAGTTGTTTATAGTATTGCAAAAAAAAATACATAAAGAAAGAAGAAAATGCTAAAACTGAAAAAGAAAATGGAAAAGAAGAAAAAGAAGTAGCTATATAAAAAGAGGAAGAAATGAAGATAAAAGAATTAAGATTATTAAATATAACAATAAAGCAAAATGAACAAATACTTTTCGAGGGAAAAACAGAGGATGTACCAGAAGATTTGAGAGATAAAGAATATGACAAAATATACTTCGAAGGGGTAGATGTAATAGTTGAAATATAAACACAAAAAAAGAAAAAGCCGTGTCCAGGGCTTTTTCTTTTTTAATTCTCAGCAATCTTGTTGCTGATTTTAATAACTATTTTAACCATCCACATAATAAAGAGAATGGTTGCAACACCCGCACATGCGGTTTGTTCGCCCCACCATGTAAATGGGGTTTCCAAAATTGAAGGTTAATCGGAATTAGGAACCATTCTCTGAACATCATTAAGAATGGAATTCCTAAGATTGATTCACAAATTGCGAGGTAAAAATTCGGAGAACCGAACAATACAGCAAGTGTGAAGCAAATGCACATTGAATATACATTTATTCCGATAGTGTATGAACACCATGATAACAGAATAAATACCATTATAGGTGTTCCGATAATTTCCATAAGCCGATTCCATTGTTTATTTACACTTAACAAATTTTTCATAAGTGTATTCTCCTTTCATTCAAAAAACAGGCGCAAAAGCGGGACACATCCTGTTATATACTAGTGGTTGCTTGCCAGTCAGTATACTGACCAATTAACATAATTATACAACAAAATTCCCCAAAAGCAAATAAAATCCGACATTGACATCCTTGCCATCGATTGTTATAATCTAATCACAGAAAAATACTCAAACCGAAAGGAGTAAAACAAATGAACTGGACACCAGAACAAGAACAAGCAATCTACAAAAAAGACAGTAACATATTAGTTGCAGCAGCAGCAGGAAGCGGAAAAACAGCAGTATTAGTAGAAAGAATAATAAATAAAATAATAAAAAGAAAAAATCGATATAGATAAACTCTTAGTAGTAACATTTACAAACGCAGCAGCATCAGAAATGAGAGAAAGAATACTAAAATCAATCTACAAAATAATTGATAGCGAAGAGCCTCAAGATGAAGAAACAATAAATCATCTACAAAGACAAATAACATTATTAAACAAAGCAAGTATATGTACAATAGATTCATTTTGTTTAGATGTAATAAAAAAAAACAACTTTTTCGAAATAGAAATATCACCAAACTTCAGAATAGCAGATACAGCAGAAATTGATTTATTAAAGCAAGAAGTATTAGAAAAAATTATTCGAATTAAAAAAAATATGAAAATCATGACAAAGACTTTGAAAAATTATATAAAAAAAGACGTAAAACAACATCAAATACAGAATGGGGGAAAAATCAAAATATATAGAGATTGCATAAAAAAAAACTACAAGCAGAAGAAAAAAAAGATTATCATTTGAAAAAGATGAACAATATGAAAGAATACCTTGTCAGATATCCAGCAACTAGAAATGGTATATGCTAATTTAGAAAACTGGGATAAAGCATACAGTTTAATAAATAAATGTAGACTTTTAAGATGGCCAACCTCTAAGAAAATAACTAATCCAGAAAAGATAAAGCAAAAGCCATAAGAGATAAGGTGACAAAAGATTTTAAAGCAAAAAAGAGACAAAATATTTACGGCAAATTCCGAAACGGCAAATGTAGACTTAATAGAAATGTACGAAGTTTTATCAAAACTTGAAAAATTGATAATTGATTTTGACATAGAATTTTCAAAAATAAAAAAAGATAGAAATATTGTAGATTTTAGTGATGTAGAGCATTTAGCACTTAAAATTTTAGTAAAAGAAGATGAAACACCATCTGAAATTTAAAAAAAAATACCAAGAAAAAGTTTACTGAAATTGCAATAGATGAGTATCAGGATAGTAATTTGGTTCAAGAATATATTTTAACATCAATATCAAATGGAAAAAAATATTTTTATGGTTGGAGATGTTAAACAAAGTATTTATAAATTTAGGCAGGCAATGCCAGATTTATTTTTAAGTAAATATAGTAATTATAGTGAAAATGAGGCAAATGATAAAGGCTTAAAAATAAAGCTTTTTTAAGAACTTTAGAAGTAGAAAAAATGTACTTGATTTTACTAACCTTATATTTGAAAATATTATGGGAGAAAAGCTTGGAGAAATAGACTACACAGAAGAAGAATATCTAAACTTAGGGGCAAGTTACGAAGAAGGCAAAGAAGATTTGGTTTCGAGATTGATATATTAGATACAGTAGAAGATGATGATGAAATTCTTTAGAGATATTGTAATACTTTTTACGTTCAACAAAAAATAAGGCAAATATATTCGAAAAAGAGTTAACAAATCAAAATATAAATGTATATTCAGATACCTCTCAGGAATACTTAGAATCTTATGAAATACAAGTAATTATGGATTTATTAAAGATAATAGATAATCCATACCAAGATATTCCGCTTGTACATGTAATGCTATCAAGCATAGGAATGTTTACAGATGATGACTTGTTGGAAATAAGATTATGTGACCAAAATGATGATTTTTATACTACATTATTAAAATCTAGATTGTCTGTAAGAGAAGAACTTAGAGAGAAAATAGAAATCTTTTTAAGCAAAATAGAGGATTTTAGAGAAAAAAATGGATATATAGATTTAGATGAACTTATTTGGACTATTTACGAGGAAACAGGCTTCTTAAATTATGTAGCTTTAATGCCTAATGGTGCTTTAAGAGTTGCAAATTTGAAAATGCTTTTTTGAGAGAGCTAAACAATATGAAAGTGCTTCATTTAAAGGATTATTCAATTTTATAAATTTTATTGAAAGAATAAAATTAGGAAGCGGAGATTTAGGAGCAGCCAAACTTATTGGAGAAAATGAAGATGTTGTTAGAATAATGAGTATTCATAAAAGTAAGGGGCTAGAATTCCCTGTTGTATTTTTTATCTTGTACAGGTTCAGGATTTAATATGATGGATCTAAATAGTGATATTTTATTACATCAAAAAATTGGAATAGGTGTTAAATATATAGATTACGATAGGCAAATCAAATATGATACTATTTAAAAATTAGCATTAAGAGAAAACTACTTGAGGAAAACTTATCAGAAGAAATGCGTATATTATATGTTGCGCTAACTAGAGCAAAAGAGAAAATATATGTTACAGGTATAATAAAAGACTATCAAAAAAATAAAGAGAAAATGCAGGATTTAGTAGATATTTATAAAAAGGAAAATGGAAAAATAAATCCTATTTTGATAAAAAAGTATAAAAAATATATTGATTGGATTTTACTTGTTTATATGTATAATTTTGAAAATTCAAAGGATATCTTAAAAATAAATACGATTAAGAGGAAAGATATATTAAAAAATATCAAGAAAGAAGATAAAGAAGAAGTTGATATTTTTAAAGTTTTAGAGGAAAAATCTAAGGATATAAAAGAAGAAGATTTATTAAAGTTAAAAAAAATCAATTAATTTTTGAATATAAATATAAAGGACTAAGTGATATTCCAACCAAAGAATCTGTTACAAATATTGTTCATAAAAATGTTGAAGTAGAAGCATTTGAGGCAATACCTCAAGAAGATGATGATTTTGAAGAAAAAGCTACTGAACTACCTAAACCTAAGTTTTTAATTGGCACTGAAGAAGAAGAAATTACACCTGCTAAACGTGGTACATTGGTTCATTTGTGTATGAAAAATTTAAATTTTAGCAGAGATTATAGCTTAGATGATGTAAAGAAGTTGATAGATGATTTAGAGGCAAGAGAGATTATAACTGCTAAAGAAAAAGATGCTATAAATCCTTGGGTCATATTTAATTTTACAAAGTCTAATATTTGGAGTGAACTTAAAGAGGCTAAAGAGTGCCATAAGGAGGAAGCTTTTTATATTAATGTTCCGGCAAAGGAGGTTATGGATACTGCTTTAGATGAAAATATTTTGGTTCAGGGTATTATAGATTTGTATTATATTACTAATGATGATGAATTGGTGCTTTTAGATTACAAAACTGATTTTGTGCCCCAAAAGAACCGGTCCCAATGGGGCAGGACCCAAAAAGAACCGGTCCCAATGGGGCAAGTGATGAAGGAATGTTAATAAATAGGCATAAGCCTCAACTTATGCTCTATAAAGAAGCTTTGGAAAATGGACTAAACAGGAAAGTTGACAGAGTTTGGATTTATTCTACTGGATTGGGAAAAGAAATATTAGTGAAATAAGTATTAAAAAGTAAAAAGCTCATAGGCAAAATGCTTATGAGCTTTTTGGGTTACTTATTAGTGATGTTCATGAAGTTTGTTATAGGAAACAATAGTTTCTATTGCTCTTGATGCTTCGAGTTCGGTGATCACAACATCGTTTTTTTGCCTTTAACACTTTTCTTTAAATAGGCAATGATTTTTTCTGTTGTGGTGAAATGCTTCCGGTTTTGAAGCATCGGAACAGATACTGATGCAGACAACTTTAATGCCTTGTTTTCAAGGATAAAAGAGCCGTTGTTAAAGTCTATTGTTACTTCGTTGTTCATAATGTGAACCCTCCTAAATGAAAAAAAATTTATTGCATAATATAATTATATTATTAATGACTAATATAGTCAAATGGCTAAAAACTAAGGATATATAAATTTGTTTTACATAAAAATAAAATATTGCAAAATTTGTCGAAAGTGTTTTTTTATTGTCGAAAATGTGCTATAATAGTTGAAAAAAAAAAGAGGTAATAAAATGAAAATGGATAATGAAAAAAATATATACGCAGTTTAGTGGGACATATTCCTATGCACAGACCAGTAGCAGTTTTAGTAATATACAAAGATAATAAGGTATTACTACAAAAAAAGATCAGATAATGGTATGTGGGCTTTGCATGGGGGAGGAATTTTGATATAAAAGAAAAATAACATTTATGGAACTGACTACTTAAAAAATTATTTGGAAACCAAAAGGAAGTAGATTAGTTTTAATTTTTGCTAATACAAAACAATAAAAAAAAGATTTGTTAATGGCATGTTCGGGAAGAACAAAATAACATTTATGGAACTGACTATAAAAAAATTGCTGGTATCTGGTGGAAGAACGGAAACAGGGGAAAAATGGGAGAACATTTGATTTATTCTTGTTGTTGCAGTAAAATTCTTGCGATAAAAAGCGATAAAGTCGCAGCATTAAAAAAAAAGAAGATCCGCCTGTTTTAAATCAAGAAATCAGAATGGAAACAATTGCAAACTGTTATCAGCCGATTATGTAGTTTTAGCCGATTATGATCCGCTACGATCGTTCCATTCAATCTTGCAAATACGCCATCTTTTGAATGGCTAAATATCTTTTACACCAGTTGTAGCCATTATTTGAAACCGGACATCTTCGTGCTACGAAGACAATGTAACAATTAGAGAAGCTAGAAAGCAGCTTTAAAAAAAATACTAAATGTCGAAAGTGTTTTAAAACCCTAGAACAGAAGGGATCAATAAATATTTCCACATTTATTGTTAGTGATAAAATAAAGACAAGGTTGTTTTGAAAATAAAATCAAATAAATTTTGAAAAGAAGAAAAAAAATAGGAGGATTGCAATTCGAAGGAAAATCTTATAATGAAATAGAATTAAGGAGAAATCAAAATTAGAGCTAGACTATATAATAGCACCTCCAAGAATGGCATTTTATATGAAATATAGTACCAAAATATACAACATATATTTAAAATTTTTTTCAGAAGAAGATATATATGTATACTCAATAGATGAAATATTTTGTGACTTAACACCATACTTAAAAAAATATATAAAATGAGTGCTAAAGATTTAGTTACAAAAAGTAATACAAGATGTATATGAAACAACAGGAATAACTGCTACGGCAGGAATTGGAACAAATTTGTATTTATGTAAAAATTGCAATGGATATAGTTGCAAAACATGTAAAACCAGATAAAAATGGAGTAAGAATAGCAGGATTAGATGAAATGACATATAGAAAAATTACTATGGAACATAATCCAATAACAGATTTTTTGGAGAGTAGGAAAAGGATACAGTAAAAGATTAGCAAAATATGGAATATATACAATGGGAGATGTGGCAAGAACATCGTTAGAAAATGAAGACTTACTATATAAATTATTTGGAATAAATGCAGAATTGAGCTGCAGTAATTGGAGTAATAATATTTGTGCCTAAAATATTTTAAGGAGATTTTGATATAAATGAGAACAGTAATAGGAATAGTTGGAAAACATATAAATGATAATAAAATTAGAACAGATACTTTTTAATAAGAGATGAAGTGAAACAAGCTGTCTCCAAATGAAGAAATACTTTATACAGGCGATAATTGGAATTTAACAGAAGATAAAATGGATAAAATTAAAATAATAGAACAAATTAATTTATGTGATGGAATTATATTGCAAGGTGGAATTACAAGTGAGGTATATGAAAGCTTTATTGCAAAAAATATTGTTACGAAAATAATATACCATGTTTAGGAATTTGTGCAGGACAAAACAATATTGTAAGAGCTTTAGGCGGACAACATTTGAAATTCCTAATCCTGAAAAACACGATAAACTTAATGAAAAAAATATGTTCATAGTGTACATATTGATAAAAATCAAAATTTTATAGTATAGTAAAAAAGAAAGCATAATGGTAAATTCAAGACACAAAAGAACTATTGATAAATGCCCATTGCTAGACAAAGTGGGATTTTGTGAAGATGGGTATGCCGATGTTGTTGAATCAAAAGACAAGAATTTTTATGTTGGAGTTAGATTTCACCCAGAAAGTTTGTACAAATTTGATGATAATATGAACAATATATTTAAAAAAAAATTTATAGAAGCGTGTAAAAAGTAAAAAATATTTTAACTTAATTTAGGAGGAAAAATATAAAGTGAATGCAAGAAAATTGATAGTAATGGACTTAGATGGAACATTATTGAATGAAGAAGGAATTGTAACACAAAAACAAAAAAATATTTAGGAAAGTTAAAGAAAGAGGGATATGTAATAGCAATAGCAACAGGAAGAATACTAAAATCGGCACTTATTGCAACAGATGGAGCAGAATTTGCAAATTATATAGTAGCAGATGCTGGAGCGGCAGTATATAAAATGCAAGCTGATAATTGGGAAGAAGTAGATGCCGATTTAATATCAAGAAAAATTGCAGAAGAAATTATTTCAGAATTCGATGATGAAAAGTTTTTCTGAAAACAAAGTTGTAAGAATTTTTGATGATAAAGATACTATTGTAAGAAATATTCATAAATAACCCATATATCTGCAGGTTTCTGGAAGAACGATTTTGTAAAGAATATCAAAAATATTTACTAAAAAAAATATCCAGAATTAGATATTAAAATAATGCAAGATTCTTTTGATGATGTACAATGGCTAGAGAGTTATTTAAAATCTTAAAGGAATAATTGTATTTCAAAAGTAAGAAAAATGGATTATGTCTGTTATGTTTTAATAATACTAGTTATATTTGAGAATAAACGCTTTAGAAATTCTAAGCATCAAAAGTTATTATTTTATAGAACATTTAGCTATGGATATGCTGTATATGATGAGAATAATAAGCTATATCAAGTTTTCAAGAATGCATACAGGAGAAAATGAAAAGTACGATTAAAAGTTACATATTTTAAACCGAGAAATAAGTGAAAAAGAAAGGTGTTATGTTATGATAACTGTTTACTGATAGGATCAGGTAATTAATAAAATAGAAATAAAAAATCGAGTGAAAAAAACAGTTACAAATACAAATTGTCATAGCGGAAATATCCACATAAAAAGTTATATCTTAAAAATATTTGATTTAGGGATATTTTACCGCTGATAAAGATGAAAAATGGTGAAATGAGTGCTGAGGAAAACTTTAACTTAAGTGGATGCTATGGTTTTTTGTTGTATAATAATTACATTTATAAAAAGAAAGGCGAAAATAAATTAATGGTACAAATAAAAATATTTGCAAAAGAATTTAAAACAGGAAATCTAGTACAAAAGCACTTGACAATGTAAGCTTAAATCTTCGAGATAGCGAATTTGTTGCAATACTTGGTCCAAGTGGTTCTGGAAAAACAACACTTCTAAATATAATTGGTGGGTTAGACCATTACGACAAAGGAGATTTAATAATAAACAAAATCTCAACAAAAAATTATAAAGACAGAGACTGGGATTCATATCGTAACCATACAATAGGATTTGTTTTTCAAAGTTACAATTTAATTCCTCATCAAACTATTTTAGCAAATGTTGAGCTTGCATTAACAATTTCAGGTGTACCAAGATCTAAAAAGAAAGCAAAAAAGCAATGAAAGCATTAGAACAAGTAGGGCTTGGAGTCAAGCACATAAAAGCCAAACCAGTTATCTGGTGGTCAAATGCAAAGAGTTGCAATTGCAAGAGCATTAGTAAATGATCCAGATATAGTATTAGCAAGATGAACCAACAGGTGCATTAGATAGTGAAACAAGTGTGCAAGTAATGGAATTATTAAAAGAAGTTGCTAAAGACCGTTTGGTTGTAATGGTAACACATAATCAGAATTAGCAGAGAATATGCAACAAGAATAGTTAACTTAAAAGATGGAGTTATATGTTCAGATACAAATCCATATATGATAGAAAATGAAAAAAGAGGAAAAAAGCTAAACATAAGAATATGGGAAAAACATCTATGTCAATCTTTACATCACTATTATTAAGTTTTAATAATTTAAAAACTAAAAAGGGAAGGACTGCATTAGTTTCATTTGCTGGAAATATTGGTATTATAGAATTGCACTAATACTATCATTATCAAATGGGGTTAATAATTATATAAAATCAATAGAAGAAAAACATTATCAGAATATCAATACAAATTCAAAGTACAGGTATAGATATAAGTTCAATGCTAGTAAGATGACCAAAATGATGGCAAATCAAATAATGAGGATAATATAAAAGTTACGAGTAAAATAACGAATATGTTCTCAAAAATGGGGAGCAAATGATTTAGCATCACTAAAACAATATTTAGATAGTGATGAAAGTGGACTTAAAAACTATGCTAAAGATGTTGAGTATTCATATAATGTTAAACCTATTATATACAGTAGCAATACACAAAAAATTAAGGCAGGTAAATCCGGATAAATCTTTTTTCTGGTTTAGGAATAGGTTCGAGTAGTTCAAAATAGTTTAATGTCTGATATGATGAGTACAGATATTTTTATCAAATTCAAGTGACTCTAAACTGTATGAAGATCAGTATGATATAAAGGCAGGAAAACTACCTACAAACTATAACGAGTGTGTGTTGGTATTATCTCAAAATGGAAATATAAGTGATTTTGTTTTATATGCATTAGGTTTAAGAGATTATGATGAATTTGATAATATAATAAATCAGGTTATGTCTGGAAAAAATGTGGAAAGCCCGGAGTATCTTGAGGATTATTCTTATGAAGATATATTGGGAATTACTTTTTAAGCTAATAAATAGTAGTGATTGCTACAAATATGATGATGAATATAAAATTTGGAAAGATAAAACAGAAAACAATGATTATATGAAAAATCTTGTGGAAAAAAGGTGAAGATATAAAAATGTTGGGAGTACTTAAACCAAAAGATGGAGCAACTGCGCCAATGCTTCAGGAGGGAATATGGTATTCTAAAGATTTAACAAACTATGTTATGGAAAAAGCGTCTAACAGTCAAATTAAAAAAGAGCAGTTAGAAAATCCAGATATTAACGTATTTACAGGAAAAGGTTTGATGAAACAGAAAGTGAAAATCCTTTTGATATGAATTCTTTAATAAGTAGACCAAAATGCTTTAAAAAACAGCTTTTAAAATAGATTCATCAAAAATAAAGGTAGATTTTAGTAATGTAAATAATTTAATTAGTCAAACAAATTTGCCAGCTCTTGATTTAAATGATGTAATAAGTAAATTAGATTTTTCGTTATCAAATGATGATATGAAAATAATGATGAATGAACTTGTAAAAGGATATAATGACTACTTAAATAAATACCATCCAGAAGCAAATTGGGAAAATATTAGTGAGAAATTAACCGAATACATAAATTCAAAAGAACACAGGAATTAATAAAAAAAGAAGTAGAAAATGCTATAAAAGAAAATGGCTCTATTACAATTACAGAGGAACAGATGCAGAAAATAATGAAAAAGTTAATAGAGAATTTTGAGGAATATGCAAAAGAAAATGGATTAGTAGATACCAGTAAATTAGAAGAATACTTAATGGAGTATTTACAATCTGAGGAAGCAAAAAACGATTATAAGTAACAATTTAACTAAGATAATACAGTCGCAAAATTTAGAAAAAAACAAATTTCGAATATTATGAATGATTATATGAAAACAGCAACAAGTAGTATAAGCAAGAGCTTAGAAAAAGAGATAACAAAAAGTATGAACAATTTAAGTAAATCTATGTCTAAAGCAATTAGTATAGATGAAAAAAGCTTTTTGTAGGTGCCTTTAAAATGAAAATGGATGAGGAAGAATTAACAGAACTTTTTATCTGCGGTTATGTCAAAAGAAAAAAATAGTTATGAAAATAATTTAACAAAATTAAATTACACCAAAATAGAAGAACCTTCTGGAATTTTTATTTATCCTAAAGATTTTGAGGGCAATAAAGAAATTACTAATATATTAAGTGAGTATAATAACAAAATGAAAGAAAAAAGGTGATGAGGATAAAGTTATTTCTTATACAGATATGGTTGGAACTTTAATGAGTTCTGTAACAACTATTATAAATGTTGTAAGTTACACTCTTATTGCATTTGTATCAATATCACTTGTGGTTTCCTCAATTATGATAGGAGTTATTACTTATATTAGTGTGTTAGAACGTAAAAAAGAGATTGGTATTTTAAGAGCGATGGGAGCTTCTAAGCGTAATGTTGGGCAAGTATTTAATGCAGAAACCTTTATTATTGGATTACTTGCAGGTTTGATTGGAATTGGTATTACGAGCATATTATTAATTCCTACAAATAAACTTATTTATGCACTTTCAAATGGAGCTAATGTTAGAGCATCATTGCCATTTGTTGGAGGTATTGTTTTAGTTGTATTAAGTACAATTTTGACGTTGATTGGTGGAATTATTCCTTCTAAGAAAGCAGCTAAGGAAGATCCTGTTTTGGCGTTAAGGTGTGAGTAGAAAAGATGAATAAAAAAAGATTAGCTTTTAACCAACAAAGCTAATCTTTTTTAAAATTCCCACAATAGTATCAACACAAATATCAGTCATCACATTATAATCAAGTCCATCATGCCTATGATAAACAATTTCATGACACAAATTATCAATCAATCCAATACAAATATGAACCCTTTCCATTAAATTTTTACCCTCAAAACCATTATTAACCAAAAGTTCATAAATCTTTTTTCAGTCATTTCCATTTCTCTTTTATGAAAATAAAAAGCAACATCTTCATCTAAATGAGCCATAGCCATAATTTCCTCATGAGCAGATTTAGAAAGTTTATGATTTTGAACAAAACTATCAATCATTTTTCTTATAATATCATTCAAATTACTTTTATCAAAATTATTTGTAGGAACATTAAGCATTGGATAAAAAAAATATTATCTGCATATTTTTTCAAAGCATCTATAAGAATATCATGTTTATCTTTAAAATACTGATAAACTATGCCTGTAGAAACACCTGCATTTTTAGCTATTTCAGCAGTATTAGTATTATAATATCCTTTTTCACAAATTAACTCAAAACCAGATTCGATAATTTTTTCTTTTTTTCTCAATTGACCTCTTTTGTATAGGTTCTCTTATTTCATATTCACTCATAAAATCCTCCTAAAAAAATTCATTCAATTATACAACTAAAAAAATTCATTGTCAATAATGTGAAAAAACTTTTCACATTATATTGACTTTATTCAAAAAAAAATATATAATCTATCAAGAATATGAAAAAAGTTTCATATAGGAGGAGGAAATATGAAAACAATAGTAGAATTAAAAATTTAAGCAAAAATAAAAAGGAGAATTTGTTGTAATACTTGGGCCATCAGGAGCAGGAAAATCAACTTTATTAAACCTAATAGGTGGAATGGATACACCAACGAATGGAAGTATAAAAATAGATGGAGAAGAGATTTCAAAATACAATGAAAATAAATTAAGTGAATACAGAGCTGAAAATATTGGATTTATTTTCCAATTTTACAATATATTACCAACACTTACAGTATTAGAAAAATGTAGAATTGATAAAAGATGTAGTAAAAAACGGAAATGACAGTAAAGAAGCTATAAAAGCAGTTGGATTAGAAGAACATATGAACAAATTTCCAAACCAATTATCAGGTGGAGAACAACAAAGAGTTTCAATTGCAAGAGCAATTGCAAAAATCAAAATTATTATTATGTGATGAACCAACAGGAGCATTAGATTCTAAAACAGGTGTTGAGGTTTTGAAATTATTAAAAAAACAATGTAATGGAAATAATGGGGAAAATACAGTAATTATAGTAACACATAATAGCTTATTTGCAGAAATTGCAGATACAGTAATAAGAGTAAAGAATCCTAAAAGGAGAGTGAACTGGTAATATGCTAAGAAGAAAAATGAAAATCCTAAAAAGACAATTGATGATGGTTAAATTGGTAATATGCTAAGTTACATGGAAAATGAAAAGATATAAAACAATTTTATTTATTACAATTTTATTACAATATTTTAATGGGTTTTTTATTGAAGAAAATAGTTAATACAGTGGAATAGAAAGTTATATGGAAGGAATGAAAAACAAAACAGGAAAATAATTTTCTATACAAAAACAATTCTAGATTTAAATGTAATGGGATCATTTCAAAAGAATTTTATAGAGAAAAATGAAATATCAAATTTTATATAAAAGATTGAAGGAAAAATGTAAGTACATGTTTTAGATGCAAATACAAATTATTGAAGGAAAAGAATTTGGGTAGATAAAAATTTTTTTATATAAAAAATAATCTAAAAATTGGATGCAAATTAAAAATTAAATATGATGGATATGTTTTGAAGAAGAATAAGAAATTGAGGGATTTATAAATGTTCCAGATCATCTTTATGATGTAAAAGATGAATCGCAATTATATCCAGATCATAAAACATTTGATTTGCATATGCATCTACAAAAAAGAACTAGAAAGAATATATTAAAAATCAAGTTATGAAAGAAAATGAATATTACATAGATGCAAATGTGTTCGAACAATATGTAAAAAGATTTTAATTATAAAGATTATCTAAAATTTAATTATATAATGGTAGATATAGACAACAAAGATAAAACTAATGAAGTAAAAAGTGACATAGAAGAAAAAATAGAAAATGCAGTAATAATAAATATAGAGGATACAGCATCATATGCACAATATCAAGGAGAAATTGAAGAAGGAGAAAACATATATAGGGGTATTTTCAGGATTATTCTTATTTATAGCTTTACTTTTCAGTTGTTACAACAATGACAAGAGTAGTAAAAAACAAAGTACAAATAGGTACATTAAAAAGCATTAGGCTTTAAAAAAATAAAATTATATTACACTATATAAGTTATGGATTTTTGGATATCTTTAGTTGCATCAATGTTTGGATTATTGGCTGGTAGATATTTTATTGGAAATGTATTTATTGGAATTGAAATAGAGCTTTTTTGAAATACCAAATGGAGTACCAATAATCAAAAATGATTCATATATTGTTGCACTTCTTGTTACACTATGTGTTTCATTTATTACATATTTATCAACAAGAAAAATATTAAAAAGAAAAAACAGCAGAAACTTTAAAAATGAAATTCCAAAAGTAAAAATAATTCTTTAAATATTACAACAGTTGGAATATTTAAAAAATGATTTTAATACAAAATGGAACATAAAGAGATATGTTCAGAAATAAAAAGAACAATAACTGGGATCGTAGGTGTTACAGCATGTGCAATGTTGATTGTTTGTAGTTTAGGAATGTTAAACAGTATGAATTATTTCATAGATTTACAATTTAATAGAATATTTAATTTTGACTATAAATTAAGTATAAAATCAAATATTAATAATAATGAACTTAAAGATTTAACTGATAAATATGGGATAATACATCTGAAAGTTTGTATATAGAAATAAAAGACAAAGATGGAAATAGAGAATCTAATAATTTTTTTGTAATAGATAGCAAAAGATTATGTCAGATTTGTTGACAATAAAGACAAATTTATAAAATTAGACAATGATGATGGAATATATGTTACATATAAATTAGCTAAAACAAATGGATATAAAATAGGTGATGAAATAACATGGCATGTTTCAGGAGATAATACTTATCATACATCTAAAATAGTTGGATTTAATAAAGATCCACAAAATCAAAAATGTAACAGCAACAAGAAAATATTTAGAAAGTTTAGGTATAAAATATAAACCAGATTCATTGTATACAAATAAAGATTTAAGTAATACAAAAGAAATTACAAATGTTGAAGTAATATCAAATATAGAGCAATTAAAAGAAGGAATGGACAGTATGCTTGAGACAATGAAAACAATGATTACACTTATTATTGTTATAGCTGTAATTCTTGGAGTTGTAATAATCTATAATTTAGGTATATTATCTTATACAGAAAAACAATATCAATTTGCAACATTAAAAGGTCTTAGGATTTAAAAAATAAACAAATTAAAAAGATATTTATAAAACAAAATAATATTATTGCAGTAATATCTATAATATTAGGACTTCAGCAGGCTTTTTATTTAACAGATTGGATATTTAAAACAGCAATAGAAGAATTTTTATGATTTTGGAGCACATATAAATATTGAAACTAATTATATAATTGCCAAACAATAGGAACATTTATTATATCATATATTGTTTCAAATATGTTTTGGAAAAAAGATTAAAAAAAATAGATATGGTAACAAGTCTAAATGGGAAATGAGTAAAATTTGAAAAAAAAAATAGTTGAATATGGTATAATTTAAGTATATAAAAGGGGGTGGTTTTTATGAATAAAAAGAAAATTTTAAAAATCATAGTAGTATTACTAATATTAGCAGGAACAAGTATAGCCATGTTAACAGGAGATAATGGAATAATAACAAACGCGCAAAAATCACAAATGGAAAATACAAAATCAGAAGTAATAGAAAAGATGAACATGGCATATAATGCAGCATATTCAGAGGCCAGAATAAAAATGGCAACAGATGCAGGGATATCAACCATCAGCCCACATAGCAGAGTTAGCAGGAATAGTAGCAAAAGAATTAGAGTAACAGCAAAAATGGAAGAAGTGCCAACAAATGCAGTAACAAATAATTATAATGTATACTATAAAGCAAATGGAACAACAATAACAATGTTATATGGAGATAACAAATTCTCATTAAAAGCAGGGAGAAGAAACAAAACAATTTATATCCAAATATAAAAGGAGAAATCACATTAAGTACAACCAAATTAACATACACAAAGCAACCAAATGGAACAACAAACAATGGAAACGGAGGAGGAAATACACCAACAACACCAGATACAACCAGAGCCAGGAACACCAACAGATAGAACAGGAATAAAAGTAGGAGATTATATAGATTATAGTCCAGATGCAACAGCACAAACAATATACTCAAAAGATAAGCTAACCTCAACAATAACAGGAAGTAGTAGAAATACATCAGATATTACAAGAGATACAACATTAAAATGGCAAGTGCTAAAAATAAATGAAGATGGAAGTATGGATATAATAGGAACACCAACAAGTCAAAGATATATACTTTGAGGAATGCATTAGGATATAATAATGGAGTATATGTAATGAATGACATATGCAAAACATTATATAGTAGAAGTGGAATAGAGGCAAGAAGTGTAAATGTAGAAGACTTTGAATATTGGTTAGAAAAAACAGGAAAGACAAATATAAAAGGAACGACATATAATCAACCAAAAACATATGAAAGCAATAAAAATATCCATATTTATATCAATATGAAACAGGAGCAGGAATAAATTCAGACACAGTAGGAAGTGGAACACTAGGAAGAAGTAAGACATATACAAACGAAAATGGATATACAAACGGATTAACAACAAATACAAGTAGTGAAGCAAGAGGAGGAAACTTAACAGTAACCCAAACATATTGGTCCATGCAGGAATAACAGAAGCAAATTTTGGAGAAGGAGCAAAAGTATTATCAAATGGTACAGGATATTGGTTGGCTTCGCGCTATGCTAATTGTAACTCTAGTTATGCTACCTTTGGTTTGCGCTACGCTTACTCTCACCTTAACGGCTCTGAGCATGTTTTCTCAGATGGTTACACGTACGACGGCGACATAAGCTCCCGTCTTCGTTCCGTAGTTTCTCTAAAATCTAGTGTCAAAATCGAAGCAAGCTCAACAGCCTCAAGCAGTACAGGGATAGCCCATCATATAACACAAATTTAAGATGAGTATAGATAGGAAAAAATTTTGAAAAATATTCTCAAACTACTTGAAATTTTTTCTTGATTATAATATGATTTCATAAAAGCATTCCTCAACATATAAATGTGATGATAGAATTATATAAAGGATGCTTTACAATATAATGAATAAAAAATAAGGATTGAACAAGTAATATGTCTAGAACCTTCTTTAAAAATCGTTCGTATCAGAGTTAACATCAAGTTTTGAAAAAATCCTAATGATAATTGACAAAAATCAAATCGCTAAAATGATAATGCAACCGAAAGCCTCTAAATAGAGGTAAAATGTTTAAAACATTATCAAAACAACAAATAAAAATAGAAAGGAAGAAGAAAAGCCATGAACATTATTATGT
>VOFC01007214.1_pt1 | contig 19163 bp, 32 predicted proteins | sample 5384161 | NCBI WGS metagenome assembly VOFC01 (sample SAMN12384722, study PRJNA508395) | human gut metagenome | isolation source: healthy gut B | host: Homo sapiens
AGTACCGTGACAAGCTGACCATGTGCCCTAAGGACCAGTTCGATTCTCTGTATGAAGAACTGAGCCAGAAGTACCTGGATGCAGGTTATCAGGAAGTTATCGATGAGAGACAGGCTGCTCTGGATGCAGGTAACACCACCAGACTTCAGTAAGTAAAAAGTTTTATTACAGGAAGTACATACAGCCCCCAGGCATGAATGGCTTGGGGGCTATATTAAAAAATGCAACTATTCAGAGCCATGTAAATATTATTCAATGGGCGTCGAATGGGGTTCTGAATATTTGATAATATTTTAGGGCGAAGTTATTTATGTCCTTTTCCGACCGACTGTTTTACAATAAAAACAACTGTGGGAAAAGAATATAAAGAGCCAAAAGGCAGAAATGGAGGAGCTATGTTAAAACTGGAATATGATAAGAAAGAAATAGAGGGAGTCATTGACAAGATCGTCAAAAAAGACTATGAATATGGATCTCACTTGGGACTGGCCCTGTGGTGTGGCATATTACGGAATCAGCGATGCCTATGAAAAGACAGGCAAGAAGGAATATCTGGATCTGTTAAAGGATCGTATCGACGAACTGATCGATCTGGGACTGCCCAAGGTATGGACAGTAAACGCCTGTGCCATGGGACATTGCCTGATCACCTTTATACCAGGCCACCGGAGAGCAGCAGTATCATGACATTCTTATGAGCAAGATCGCTTATTTAAGAAAAGATGCCCTGCGTTTCGGGAGATCATGTATTGCAGCACACCGTATCTGCCAACAACGATTTCCCGGAGCAGTGCTGGTGTGACACTTTGTTCATGGCAGCGTTCCTGATGCTGCGTGTGGGCGTGATGGAACACGATGAAGAACTGATCGATGATGCCTTGAACCAGTACTACTGGCATATCAAATATTTACAGAATCCAAGCAGTGGACTCTGGTATCACGGCTATGACAATATTGCCGGAGATCATATGTCCGGCATCTATTGGGGAAGAGCCAATGCCTGGGCAGCATTTTACCATGTCGCAGGTAGGCGGTATTCTGCCTCAGTGCTATCTGTATCCGAAGTATATCGATGTGGCCGGCTCCTTAAATGAGCAGTTGGCAGCCCTGAAGGTATACCAGACGGAGAATGGATTGTGGAGAACCGTAGTGGATGATCCGGAATCTTATGAAGAGATTTCCGCATCTGCAGGAATTGCCGCAGCAATGCTGACCAGAGGCAATCCTTTACACAGCAAATATATCAACAAGGCCATCAAGGGCCTGCTTGCCAATGTCAGCGAGGATGGTAAGGTGATGAATGTCTCCGGCGGAACTGCCGTCATGAGAGACAAGGAAGGATACAGAGGCATTCCCAAGGCGTATATTCAGGGATGGGGACAGGGACTGGCACTTTCCTTCTTTGCAACCTTGTTAATTTCCGATGATATTGAGAAGGATGGTGCGTTATAGATGTTTCGCAGGAATTTCCTGTTCGGAAAGGATGGAGGAACAGCCAATCTGATCGATGTGGGCAGCGAAGACCTCTATCAGCCGGGCAAAGGTTACGGTTTTGTAACAGAAAAAACAGAAGAGAGCAGGAGTTGCTGCAGATCCGGGAACTGAATTCCTCTTTTGATACGATGTACTGGTATCAAAACGAACAGCTGTCCTTCCTGAAGGAAGATGAGAACGGCTGCTATCTGGATTCTGCGGAAGAAGTGGCAGCGTTGGAGAGGCAGTCGGGAGAACCGATGTCTGGCTCACCAGGAGGATTCCGCTGATCTTCAAGGTAGATGTACCCAGACAGGGGAACTACAGATCACCCCTGACCATCCGATCAGAAAGAGGAAATGGGAGAGATACTGATCTTCACCGGAAGAAGACGGCTGGCTTTTCATGGCACAGTGGGAGCCGGTGAGTTCACTTATACAATGATTACAAATGTCTGCGATATTGTACCTGTGGGTTATTCCCGGATTTTTGCGGATAAGACTGTGGATATTGCAGTACCGGCGGACAGACCAAGGATCAGTGCTCTTACGGTAGAAGAGGTGAACGGTCCTACGGTTTATCTGGCGGGAGATTCCACAGTGACAGATCAGCCCGGAGATTATCCCTATTATCCAGGCACCTGTTACTGTGGCTGGGGACAGATGCTTCCGGCATATTTTGACACACGTGTGGCAGTGTCGAATCATTCCCACTCCGGACTGACTACCGATAGCTTCCGCAAGGAAGGGCATTATGCGGTGATCTCAGTACAGCAAGCCGGGAGATTATGTGTTTTTCCAGTTCGGGCATAATGATCAGAAGCTTCCCGGGCTGCAGGCAAAGGGCGGATACCGGGCGAATCTGCAACGCTATATCAAAGAAAATCAGGCAAAGGGGTCTATCCGGTATTGGTGACACCCATTGCAAGAAATACCTGGAGACTGCGGGATCAGACTTATCTGGATCTGCTGGAGGAATTCGCGGATGTATGTCTGGAACTGGGAGCACAGTACGGAATTCCGGTGCTGGATCTTCATGCCCACAGTAAAGAATACGTTCTGGAAAAGGGATTGCAGGATGCAAAACCCATCTTTTTCCCCGGGGACTATACCCATACCAATGACTTCGGTGCTTATAAGATGGCAGGATATGTGGCACAGGAGATCCGGGAGAAATGCAAAGGTCATTCTGAAAGAGCCTACGCTTATCTGGCAGAGTGCGTGACGGATGGTTTCGGCGCATGGGAGCCTGTGGGACAAATCAATGTTCCTAAGAAACCGGAGATCTACAAGGACATTCCGGATCCTGCAGGAGATCAGGTGCTGTTGTCTGAGGCAGAGCAGTTGGAACGTGTGGTCAGACTGTGTCTGAAAGAGGAATTGCTGTAACAGGACAGATATTGTACTGGAAAATAGAAGTGAAGAAATGACAGGAATGAAAATAAGCAGGAATATGAGGAGGAACTCAGAATGGGAAAAGGTGGTTTTACCTTACCGGGAGAATCAGGATATGAAGAACTGACTCTGAAAATGGCGGAAAAATGGGGAGCAGATGTGATCCGTGACAGTGATGGGACCGTGCTTTCCGACGAAATCACCCATGCCGGTTACGGAATCTATTCTACCATTTGTATTATCAGAGATCACAATGCCTGGGCAAAGGAGAATCAGGACAAATTACAGCAGACCTTCCTGTGCACACCGCCCCAGGTAGCAGAGAGTGACACCCTGACCATCGGACTGATGGACAGCTTTTTGCGGAGCAGTTCCGGATCAATGATAGCGCAGAGAGTCTGGAATATTGGGAGATTTATGACAGAACTACCAATGTGAAGATCGACAATGCGGACTGGAGCTATGACAAAGAGAAGGGAAGCGTGTCCCTAAGCGGCATCATCCCTTTTCATAAGTATACAGTAAGCTTCTTAGCCTATCGTATCTGGGAAGAAATCTCTATGTACAATCATACTACGAACCACTGGGACAAGGAGCATCTGATGCAGATCGATCCCAGATATCCTGAGACTTCAGGAGTATCTGCTGGGCTGGATGAAGCACTGGTGTGAGACCCATCCGGATACCACGGTGGTGCGCTTTACCTCCATGTTCTACAATTTCGTATGGATCTGGGGCAGCAGTGAGAGGAACCGGAATCTGTTCTCTGACTGGGGTTCCTATGATTTCACTGTGAGCGTTCCTGCTTTACAGGAGTTCGAGAAACAATACGGATATCGCATGACAGCGGAAGATTTTATCAATAAGGGACAGCTGCATGTGACTCATATGCCTGGCAATGCGAAAAAGGCGGATTGGATGGCATTTATCAATGATTTCGTTATTTCCTTCGGCAGGAAGCTGATCGATATGGTGCATTCTTACGGCAAAAAGGCTTATGTCTTCTATGACGACAGCTGGGTAGGCGTGGAGCCTTATAATGGCAGATTTCAGGAGTTTGGTTTTTGACGGACTGATCAAATGTGTATTCTCCGGTTATGAAGCCAGACTGTGTGCGGGCGTGGATGTGCCTACACATGAACTGCGTCTGCTCCCCTATCTGTTCCCGGTGGGGCTGGGCGGTGCTCCGACTTTCATGGAGGCGGCAATCCCACACTGGATGCGAAAAAATACTGGAACAGCGTAAGACGTGCCCTGCTGCGTGCGAAGATCGACCGGATCGGTCTCGGCGGATACCTTCATCTGGTGGAGGGTTTCCCGGATTTCTGTGATTATATTGAAAAAGTGGCAGATGAGTTCCGTCTGATCCGCAGCTTCCACGATGCGGGAGAACCTTACCGCATCAAGACCCGTGTGGCAGTGCTGCATTATTGGGGAAGCTTACGTTCCTGGACCTTGTCCGGACACTTTCATGAGACTTATATGCATGACCTGATCCACATCAACGAAGCTTTGTCCGGACTTCCTGTGGATGTGAAATTTATTTCCTTTGAGGATGTAAAAAATGGTATACTGAAGGACGTAGATGTCGTAATCAATGCAGGTAGAGCCGGAAGCGCCTGGAGCGGCGGGGATGCCTGGAAGGATGAGGAGCTTGTTACTGCACTTACAAAGTGGGGTACACGAGGGAGGCTGCTTTATCGGGTGTGAACGAGCCTTCCGCTGTGGAAGGATATGATACGTATTTCCGTATGGCACATGTGCTGGGAATTGACGAGGACACCGGCGCAAGAGTCTGTCACGGCAGATGGATCTTTGAGACAGCGGATCCGGAGCATCTGATCCCAGAGGGCGCAGGTGTGGAAGCGAAGGAGAACCGGTATCTGACGGATGGAAAAGCACAGGTACTTCTGGCAGACGGCCGGGAAGCCACTGATCACCCTGAATCATTTCGGCAAGGGACTGGGAATCTATCTGTCTTCCTTCCAGGTGAACCTGTGGAATACCAGAATGCTGTACCAGCTGATCCGTTATGCCGGTGGAGAAGGCACCTCCGGCAGCTATATGACGGATAACCCTGTATACGGAATGTGCTTATTACCCGGAGAGTAAAAAACTGGTAGTCATCAACAACAGTGACACTGAGCAGACCACCACTATCCCAACGGAAGCGGGCGCATGTACGGTAACCATTGCACCTTACGACACTACCTTTGTAGAAATCAGATAACCAACGATAACGATCAGGGCGGAAATCCTGTGTTCGTTTTCTGAGGGAGCAGAACGCAAAGGAGGCAGAGAATGCATAACGAAAAAGAAAGACCTACGGAATATTTCCCGGACGGAACTCCCATAGATGACTGGTTTTATGATATAGGGATGCCGGAGCTTGAGGAACTGGGCAGACCCTATGTCCTCACAGAGTACGGGATCTGGGACGACGGAAAAGTTTATACCAAAGAGATCCAGAAGGTGATCGACCTGGCGGCAGAAGAGGGCGGTGGTGTCCTGGTGGTGCCGCCGGGAACCTATCTGACGGGAGCACTTTATTTCAAACAGGGAGTGAATCTCTATGTTTCCGCCGGTGCTACATTAAAGGGCAGCGATGATATCTCGGATTATGATCTGGCCGAGACCCGGATCGAGGGAGAGACCTGCCTGTATTTTACGGCACTGATCAATGCAGACGGTGTGGATGGATTTACCATGTGCGGACCGGGCACTATTGACGGTAACGGACTTAAGACCTGGAAAGCCTGCTGGCTGCGCTGGAAATGGAGTAACGGCACCAACAAGGATGGTCAGAGACCCCGGCTGGTCTATCTGTCCAACTGCAGAAATGTGCGGATCGCCGGTCTGAATTTACAGAATTCCCATTTCTGGACCACACATATTTATAAATGTGACCATGTAAAATACTTGAACTGCCATATTTATTCCCCGGCAGGTCCTGTTGCGGCACCCAGTACGGATGCCATTGATATCGATGTGTGTACGGATGTGTTGGTGAAAGGCTGTTATATGGAAGTCAATGACGACTCTGTGGTGCTGAAGGGCGGTAAGGGCCCCTGGGCGGACAGCCAGCCGGAGAACGGCTCCAATGAGCGGATTCTGGTGGAGGATTGTGTCTATGGCTTCTGCCATGGGTGTCTCACCTGCGGTTCGGAATCAGTACATAACCGCAATATCATCATGCGCAGGATTCAGATCAAGGGGGCAGCGAGACTGTTGTGGCTGAAAATGCGGCCGGACACCCCGCAGCACTATGAATATATCACGGTGGAGCAGATCGAAGGCCGGGTAAAGGAGTTCCTCAAGATTTATCCCTGGACCCAGTATTATGATCTGAAGGATCGGAAGGACCAACCGCTGTCTTATGCGGAGCATATCACGATGAAGGACTGTGACTGCATCTGTGATACCTTTTTTGATGTGATGCCGGATGAGAGCCAGTACCTTCTTACGGATTTTACACTGAAGGATCTGCGGATCCGGGCAAGAGTGGATAATTTTTCGGAAGACAAGTTAAGAAGTGTAGTATATGAGAATGTACAGGTGGAAGAAAGTACGGAGCCTGCGGAGAGCTGGCATGAAGTGAAGGGCTTTCAATAATGAACCAGCATCGAAAGGTAAATTTACTTTAGTGCCTGCCATTTTGGAAAAATATTTTTTGAACACTTTTTTGAAAATTCAGAAAGTTATCCACATCGTATGATTGCACGGGGGCGTTTTTCAAAAAAAAATGTTTATAAATTTCATTTCCTCTTGGCAGGCATCACCTTCTTTGCTAAAATAATCTCAGTTGTGGATTGCTTTATGCAATTCTCTTTTTATATGATGTCGGGGGGTCAAAAAGCCCCTTTGACTTTGATTGTTCCCTACGCAGTTGTTCCGCTCCGTTCGGTCCGTGCACTGCCACAATTCTACCCAATATTCGCATATCGTGGGATTATCATCCCACTTTTATGCTCATATCGGGGGGTCCTAAGGTCTTTCACCCACCTATGAGCAAGCTCATGTGGGCTTAGACCTTTGACCCTGGCATCTTTTATATTTTATAATGAACGCTCTGCAGGAATCGCACTGCGACGGAATGGCGTGATGCCGCAACAGTGGTAGGAAACGGATGCCTGCCACAGAAAGGATCAATATGGCAAAGGTTTATATTAACGAAAAAGAACAAAAGGGACATATCAATCCGGAACTTTTACGGCAATTTCTCTGAGCATCTGGGAAGATGTATTTATGAGGGACTGTATGTGGGAGAAAATACCGAGATTCCCAATACCAATGGTATGCGTAATGATGTAGTGGCAGCACTCAAGGAGATGAAGCTTCCGGTACTGCGCTGGCCCGGTGGGTGCTTCGCGGACGAATACCACTGGAAAGACGGTATCGGACCGAAGGAGAACCGCAAGAAAAATGATCAACACTCATTGGGGTGGTGTGACCGAGGACAACAGCTTCGGTACCCATGAGTTCTTCTGAACTGTGAGCAGATCGGCTGTAAGACCTACATCAACGGCAATGTGGGCAGCGGCACTGTACAGGAGATGTCTGAGTGGGTAGAGTACATGACCTTCGACGGGGTATCTCCTATGGCAGATCTGCGTAGGAAAAACGGCAGAGAGAAAGCCTGGAAGGTGGATTATTTCGGTGTCGGTAACGAGAACTGGGGATGCGGCGGCAATATGACTCCGTCCTATTACGGCAATCTGTACCGCAGATACCAGACTTATGTGAGAAATTATGATCCAAAGCAGCCTATTTTCAAAGGTATGCTGCGGTCCCAATGCCGGAGATACCTATTGGACAGAAAATGTGCTGAAGACCTGTTTTGAAAATGCACCGGAATGGATGCATGGCTTTATGGACGGACTTTCCCTGCATTACTATACACTGCCGGAGGATGACTGGTCTCACAAGGAAGTGCACTGGACTTCGACGATGCAGCATGGTATAAGACGCTGGCAAAGGCTTTTTAAGCTGGATGAACTGATTCATAAGCATTCTACGATCATGGACAAATACGATCCAGAGAAGAAGATCGGCCTGATCTGTGACGAGTGGGGAACCTGGTATGATGTGGAGCCCGGCACGAATCCCGGATTTTTATACCAGCAGAGCACCATGCGTGATGCTCTGGTGGCCGGACTGTCTTTAAATATTTTCAACAAGCATTGTGATCGTGTGAAGATGGCAAACATCGCACAGCTGATCAACGTATTGCAGGCAGTGATCCTGACCGAGGGACCGAAGATGCTGCGTACCCCGAAACTTACCATGTATTCCATATGTACAAATACCATCAGGATGCGGATCTGGTGGAAAGCTATATCGATGGTGTGGAACAGGTCGGTGAAGATGAAAAGTTCAAGGTTCCCAATTTACAGGAATCCGCTTCCGTGGATAAGGACGGTGTGGTGACCATTACCCTGAACAACCTGTCCATTGATAAGGCAGAAGAGGTGGAGATCGCTTTCGCAGAGTGTGATCCAAAGCACGTGACCGCTGCGATACTAACCAATGATATGCATGCTTACAACACCTTTGAGGATCCCGATAAGGTACACGAAGAAGTATTTACGGAGTATAAGATCGCAGATGGCAGGATCACCTTTTACCATGCCGGCATGCAGTGTCGTTATGTTCCGGATAAAATAAGCGATAAGAACAGTTATGGAAGAAGAACAAATAAGAGAAACAATAAAATATCCCTGTCGGAAATGTCTATTACGGGAAATGGACAAGAATGCCTATATGGAGAATCTGTATGCCTACATAGACAGGATCGAAGGGGATAGTAAAAGCAGATAAGGCGGTCTATGAAGACCGCCTTGCTGTATGTAAGGAATGCAAATATCTGAATGAGGGCTCTGTGCGGTGCCTGTGGCTGCTTTGTGGAACTGCGGGCTGTAATCGCCGTCAACCGGTGTCCTTATGAGAAGTGGTAACTTCTAAGATCAAAGGGTTACCTTCTCAGGAACATATTTTTTCAGGGCTGCAGCCACGGCTCCCACACCGGAGCTTAATTCTGCAAAATACTGTTTTACCAGAGTATCCATGCCGATGGCGTGGAGGTTCACACCGAATATTTTCTCATTGGCAAGTAATGCGTCCAGCTTTGACAGATCCTTGGGAGAGAAACTAAGTTCGTAGTCTGCAACGTACTGACGGGCTTCCTCTAACAGGGGGTCGGAGCTGGGCGTAAATTCTCTGCCCTCATCATCGATTCCCATGAGATACCGGAGCCATCCGGCATAGACCAGAGGAATCAGCTTCAGGTCTTCCGTATGCAGGTCTGGGAGAAGCTTCGTAAGCTTTGATGGTCTCGCCGAAGCGGATGGAAAGCTTCTGGGAGGTATCGGTAGCGATTCTCTGGGGAGAATCCGGCAGGAAGGGATTGGGGATCCTCACATTCACCACTTCGTCAATGAATTTCTTCGGATCCAGGATACCGGGATTTACCACTACGGGAAGTCCTTCTTTGTAACCGATGACTTCCACCATATTTTTCAATAACGGGTTCTTCATCTCTTCGGAGATCAGGGTATATCCCAGGAGGCAGCCATAGATGGCCAGTGCGGTGTGCAGAGGATTCAGGCAGGTACATACCTTCATTTTTCCACTTTGTCTACGGTCGCTCTGTCGGTGAAGATGATGCCGCCTTTGTCCAGTGCGGGCTTACCGTTCGGAAAAGCATCTTCAATGACCAGGTATTCGCATTCTTCCGCATTGACAAAGGGAGCGATATAGGTGTTTTTGGAAGTAACTACGGCATCCAGACCGCCGATATGATCCTCGGCCAGCATAGCTTCTACTTTGGCATCAGGTCTGGGGGTGATCTTGTCGATCATGCTCCAGGGGAAGGTGACTTTTGTCTGGTCATTGACGTAGCCTAAGAAGCCGGCTTCCACCAGTCCGTTGTCGGTCCATGCCTTGGCGAACGCATTGACAGCGGCATATAATTTGTCACCGTTATGGGAGCAGTTGTCCATGCTGACCATGGCAATGGGGGAGCGCTCCGTGAGTGTATCTGGTATAAAGCAGGGAGACTACCTTGCCCAGGTAGCTTTCGGGGGCTTCGGGACCTTTTTCGAAGTCAGCGGCTACTGCGGGGAAGAATTCTCCTTTGGCATTGGCGGTAGCATAGCCTTTTTCAGTGATGGTAAAGCTGGCCATCTGGAGAGAAGGATTTTTAAAAATCTCCCGGAGACGTGCGTATTCTGCTTCGTTTTTACTGTCCAGGATCAGAGACTCCATGATGCTGCCTACGATGGTCTTTTCCACGGTGTTGTCGGCCTTTAAGGTGGCGAGAATGCTTAAATTGTCGTGGGGACGGTAGCTTTTTTCAATGATCTCGTAGTCATAGCCTTCCGCTGCGATGAGACCGGTATCCAGAACGCCGCTGTTTAACAGATTCTGTGCTACGTTGGCCCTGAAAGGCACGGAAGATATTGCCGGCACCGAAGTGGATCCAGTGGGGATGTTCCACGGTGTTTTTATGAACGGTATCGTAATCGAATTCCGGCAGATGATAACCGGCAGCGAGAAATGCGTCCCGGTCGTCATGAAGACTTTTAAGGTAAGTTCCATAATGGTTTCCTCCAAACTGATTTATGAGTTTTCAGGTGCGATGGTTATTTCTGCTTATGGGACTTCTCGATAGCTTCCCCACAGACCGTTTAAATAGGTGGCGCCTAAAAAGCTCTGTCGTACAGTCCGTATCCGGGCATGGCCACTTCATCCCAGATCATACGTCCGTGATCGGGGACGGATGGGACCGTCAAAACCAATATCATAAAGAGCCAGCATGATCTCGTACATATCGAAGGTTCCATCGCTGGACAGATGTGCAGCCTCCTCGAAATCAGTAGGAGAGTTGAACTTCAGGTTTCTGACATGGGCGAAATGAATGCGGCCTTTCAGGGAGCGGATCATATCCGGCAGATCATTTTCCAGGTTGGTGCCGTAGGAACCGGAACAGAAGGTAACGCCATTGTGAGGGTTATCCACCATCTTCATCATACGCAGGATATTCTGCTTGTTGATGATGATACGGGGCAGTCCGAAAACACTCCACGCAGGATCGTCAGGGTGGATCGCCATGTTAATGTTATATTTATCACAGGTGGGCATGATACGCTCCAGAAAATATTTCAGGTTGGCAAAAAAGCTTTTTTCATCATCCACATCTTTGTACATTTCGAACAGTTCTTTGACATGAGCCATACGCTCAGGCTCCCAGCCGGGCATTACAGTGCCGTTCATATCGCCGGCAATGGATTCGAACATTTTGCCGGATCAATAGCGTCTACAGCAGCCTGATTGTAAAAGCAAGGACTGTAGAACCGTCGGGACGCATTCTGGCAAGTTCGGTGCGTGTCCAGTCAAAGACCGGCATGAAATTGTAGCATACCATATGGATGCCTGCCTGGCCGAGCCGTTCCAGGGTAGTGATATAATTCTCTATATATTGTTCACGGTCGGGAGAACCGATCTTGATGGCATCGTGAATGTTGACACTCTCGATACCGGCCAGTTGTAAGCCGGCAGCTTCAATCTCAGTCTTTAGGGCCAGGATGTCATCCATTTCCCAGACTTCTCCGGGAGCGGTGCCGTAGAGAGTGGAGATGACTCCGGTGACACCGGGAATCTGACGGATCTGTTTTAAGGTAACCGTGTCGTACTTGCTGCCATACCAGCGTAATGTCATTTGCATAATAGAAATCCTCCTTGTAGGGAATGCTTTGGTTTCGTTTTTTTGCTGTCTTAAGCATAGCAGAATGGCAAATGCATTAAAACTGCATGAATTGCTTGAAATAGTGCAAAAAAATTGCTATATAGTAAGACAGGGGATATAAACCATGGAAAATAAAAAACTGAACAGAATGATACAGGAGAGAAAATGGATGGTCGTGAACAGAAAAAGCAGCCTGCGCTGCCGGGATGCGGCGGACGAACGGCAATATATGTTGAGCGGTGACTATGAGGGTCTATGAGAAGGTAGGGGAGCCTGTCGGAGCGGTGTCGTTCCATTATCATGATTTTTATGAGCTGATCTATATATTATAGAGGGGGGAATTTTCTTCCCTGATCGAGGACCGGGCGGTGCGGATGCGGAAGGGAGATTTCCTGTTGATCGATAAAAATGTCATGCACAAATATCATCCCACGGAGAAGAAAATGGATTCGTCCCGCCGGATCATTTTGTGGATCAGTGATCAGATGCTGCGGGAGCTGGCGGCGGGAGAGCCGTTTCTTGCAGAATGCTTCTGGGGAGCGGGGCCGAAACTGTATCATTTCCCCATTTATTATGAGGAAATTTTGCGTGGATTTCTGCTAAAGCTTGCTATGTCGGAGATCTTAGAGGGGGATGATGTCCAGAACTGCGGAATCCGTAAGGTCATGGACAGAGGCAATTTGAGCCTGTTTTTGGGTATCTGAATGTGTTGTGTAAACGGGAGGAATATTTGTCTTCCACACAGGAGATCGTGGATCATCCTCTGGTGGAGCAGGTGACCGGCTACATCGAGACCCATCTCAGCCAGGAGATCACAGTGGAGGAAGTGGCGGAGGCCGTGCACATGAGTAAGTATCATTTTCTGCGGAAATTCAAGGAGATCACCGGCATGACGGTGCATAACTTTATTGTGAACAAGCGGATCATTTCCGCCTGCCAGGCCATGGCGGAGGGGGAAGAACATTACTGAGAGCTGGCAGCAGACCGGCTTTGCGGATTACTCCTCTTTCCTGCGGAATTTCCGGAAAATCTATGGCATTTCCCCAAAAGAGTACCGGGAAAATAACCGCAGCTTGATTATTTCCCAGTAAAGAGGTCGATTGCCGGGGCACCGACAGCATGAAACAGAATGTGGAAAAATAGGATTTTAATTATGCTAAGTAAGCTCATTTAATGCAAAAAAATCATAATATGTTATACTGTATCTGTTATGCGCTGAGCACTGAATGAAGAGAACAAATGATAGAAGAACATAGGGATGTTATGATGGAAAATTATCAGGAAAAGTATAAAAAGAATTATACCAGCAGGAGATCAACTCAAATATACACACACTAAAAAGGTTTTTTCTGGATTTTTTGTGACTATTCTGCTCCTCTGGCTGTTGACATTAGTGAGAATCTTTATTGTGGATGCCAGAATTTTTACCATGGCAGCAGGGGTGTCGGCGGTGATGGGAATTCCTGTTTTATACATTTATAAAAAGGTGGATCTGTCAAAAGCATTGGGTAAAGTATGTGTTTTTGACACTGATCTGTATGATATCGGCAGTCATTGCGGCATTTTTGTCATTCCATGCGGTGCTTATCTATGTGTTGCCTTTACTTTTGGCGGTACAGTACAGGAGCGGATGACACTGTGGGATCACCTATGTTGTCAATGACGTGACAATGGCTGTCAGTATGGTGACGGGATTCTATCACGGAATCTGTGATTTGAATATGCTCTTAGGAAGCAATCATTCCAGAGACTGGTATATGGAGCAGTGGATGGCGGGGACGCTGCAGTTTGGCATTGAGCCGGATCCGGTGTTCGTGATATTGTTCTACGGAGCGCTGCCCCGGGCGGTGATACTTCTGATATTCACCATTATTTTGCGGTATATCAGCATTACCAGCCACGAGGATGCACAGAAGATTGCGGATCTGACTTATCGTAAGGAGACTGACCTGGGAACGCATGTGTACAATAAGAACAAATATGAGGAAATGATCGAGACGTACTATCCGGAGGTACACAGACTGGCTGCTATTTTCTGGGATGTGAATAATTTAAAATGTGTCAATGATAAATACGGTCACGCCGCCGGGGATGTTCTGATTCAGACATTATCCTCCGTACTATATGAATTGTCTACGGACAGACGCAAGGTTTATCGTGTGGGCGGGGATGAGTTTGTTATGATTATCGAGAATCCGGTAGAAACAGAGATCGAGTCAATGGTAGAGTCTGTCAGTGCTGCATTGCAGGAGAAAAACAGTCGGAGGGCGAGATGCCGGTCTCCAGTGCCGTGGGCTGGGCAGTAGGCTGTGGTGTGGATATTCGCAAGATCGTAAATGAAGCGGATACTAAAATGTATGAGAATAAAAAACGTGAGAAGGAAGGCAGAAGATAGGATGGCAAACTGGGTAAGTGCAGGCTGCGGTGCCATTGCAAAATGAGCTGGCGCAGGCTATGGAAAAAAGAGGACAGAAACTGTATGGTGTCGTGGGAACCGGACACCGGAGAAGGCAGTGGCCTTTGCGGAAAAATACGGTGTGCAGAAGGTGTTTACGAGCTTTCAGGATGTATGTGCGGATCCTGCGGTGGATATCATTTATATTTCCACACCCCATAACACTCACATTCACTTTCTGCGGAAAGCGCTGGCAGCCGGCAAGCATGTGCTGTGCGAAAAATCCATTACGCTGAATTCCGAAGAACTGGAAGAGGCAGTGCAGCTGGCGAAGGAGCATGGTGTGGTGTTGGCGGAAGCTACTGATCTATCTATCATATGCCGATTTATAAAGAACTGAAAAAACGCATGGATGCCGGAAAATTCGGAGAATTGCGTGTGATACAGATGAATTTCGGAAGTTATAAGGAATACGATATGAAGAACCGGTTCTTCAACCGGAATCTGGCCGGAGGAGCATTGCTGGACATCGGTGTGTATGCCCTTTCCTTTGTCAGAATGTTCTTAAATTCCTGCCCGGATCAGATTACTTCGCAGGTGAAGCTTGCACCTACCGGTGTGGACGAGCAGGCGGGAATACTTCTGATGAACCGGGAGCAGGAGATGGCAACAGTGACATTATCTCTGCATGCCAAGCAGCCCAAGCGGGGCATGATCTCTTTTGACAAGGCTTACGTGGAGATGTATGAGTATCCCAGAGGGCAGAAAGCAGTGATCACGTACACGGAAGACGGACACACCGAGGGAAATTGTGGCGGGAGCTACGGCAGACGCACTGGGATACGAGGTGGAGGATATGGAACAGGCCATCGCCGGACATCCGGAATTAATGAAGCTTGAGCTTACCGAGGATGTTATGAAAATGATGACCCGGATCCGAAAAGACTGGGGACTGACTTATCCAGAGGAAGAGCGTGCCACGGAAAAAATCTGAGGAGCATCCCTGATGCAGTTCCTGACAGGCTCCATGATCTCTGTGGTGATCTGTGTGGCAGCATTTGTATGGATGAAAAAACACCCGGGAAAAGCTGACTTCCGGGTGCTTTATCTTATCTCGCTAAACTTAGAAGAATTTTTTGCAGCGCATAAGAGTCACCATCCATAACTGTAAAGCGGGCTTTTTTTGGTGGCTCATCTGCGGAACCGGAAGAGGTGGCGGTGTGCAGGTAACAGCAGTCGATCCCCGCAGCTATAGCACCTGCCAGATCACTGGTGCGTTCGTTGCCGGTCATCAGACAGGTGGTGAAATCTAATCCGTAGCGGTCAAACAGGATCTGAAAAAACGGGATCCGGCTTTGCAGCACCCCTCGTCAGAGGAGATAAGGATACCGTCGAACAGATCCAAGAGTCCCAGCGAGCGCAGCTCGTATTCGGTGAAGATCCGCTGGGCATTGGACAGGAGGTAGATCCCACAGCCTTTTTGCATGGAGCTGCTGCAGTGTGCCGATCGTGGCGGGATAGCATTGTAAAATATTGAGGGATTCGATCCGGAAGAACTGACCGGTAGCGGTCAGAAGAGCCTCTGTGGTTGGATCCCTTTTTCGACATAAAGAGTTCGAAAAATATCTGCGGCGCAGATCTCCGGACAGGTGTAAGATGAGGGAACCTTGCTGGCAGCCGTTTCCAGCTGGCGATATCTGTTCCTCAGTTCCCTCCCGTATAGGAAGCACCCTGGAAGGAATAGAACAGCGCAAGCCTTTTCCAGAGGGAAGTTTTATTTTCATTAGTGTGGATGTCTACTAAGGTGCCGTAGAGATCAAAGATAAAATTATGATACATGGAAGACCTAATTTCTTGTGGTGAAAAACCTTATTCCAGGGAAAATCAGGACGGCTCTTTTCTCAAGCGGAGGCAGAGCCGATAGATATAGTATAGCATTTCTTGCATTTTTAACAATTAAAATATAATGATACCAGGGGCAAAGGTCTAAGCCCACACGAGCTTGCTCATAAGTGGGTGAAAGACCTTTGACTCCGACGGAACTATTCAGAACCATGAAATTATGAAGCTTTTTGTACCGCTGGATAAAGAAAACAGGAGCGACCGGCGGTATGCAGGTGGGGAGAGTACCGATGATACGAAATACTGGTCCGGGAAGAGACTTCTGGCAGCAGGGATTGTACTTATACTAGGCATGACCGGCTGTGGAACAGACAATGAATTATCTCTGACAGGGACGGAAGAGACAGGAATAGAAGTAATGGCCACGGTGGATTTCACAGAAGAGGCTGCCACCGGGGAGAATGCACCGGATGTCACGGATGGGGATGCCGCCGCCGGAGATGCAGAGCAGACTACGGCGGACCGCATGGCGGGACGGACGAAGGTAAGGGAATCTACGTCACCGGCCCGAAGGCTGGCAGTGGCGGAATGGAAGATCTGATCCGCCTGGTGGATGAGACGGAACTGAATGCCATGGTCATCGACGTGAAAACGACGAGGGAAATTTGACGTTCCGGCTGACTAATGAGGAGATTCCACAGGACATTCCCGTGCTGGACCGGATATCCGAAATGCAGGCCGGAATACGTTACATCCGGGACATTCAGACAATGATGCAGGAATTGAAAGATCATAATATATATACCATTGCGCGGATCGTATGCTTTAAGGATCCCATTCTGGCGGCGGCACAGCCGGAATTGGCACTGACGAAGCCGGACGGTAAGCCGGTGACAGATGCCAATGGACTGGCCTGGGTAAATCCCTACAGGCAGGAGGTCTGGGAATATCTGACAGAGCTTGCGGAGATGGCGGCAGATCTGGGTTTTGATGAGATCCAGTATGATTATGTGCGATTCCCGGTAGGTTCGGATGCCGATGCGGCGGATTACGGTGTAGATATGGAAGCTTATCCGAAGCGGCAGGCCATACAGGATTTCCTCTTCTTATGCGGGAGACAGACTTCACGAAAAGGGCTGTGTGGTCACGGCAGATGTCTTCGGCACTATTATCGGCAGCGAGACGGATGTGCAGACCGTAGGGCAGGATTACACGGCACTGGGACAGACAGTGGATGCCATCAGCCCTATGGTATATCCCTCTCATTATGCTAACGGTGTGTTTGGTCTGAAGGTGCCGGATGCCCATCCTTACGAAACGGTATCGGCCGCCATGCAGGGGTCTGCAGAAGAATTGCAGGAGATTCCGGAAGCGGAGAGGGCTGTAGTACGGCCATGGCTGCAGGCATTTACGGCCACCTGGGTTCCGGGACATATTTCCTACAACGGAACACAGATCAGGGAACAGATCCAGGCAGTCTACGATGCGGGATATGAAGAATGGATCCTGTGGAATGCAACGAACCGCTATTCTCCGGATGGATTACTTGCCGCAGGAGAAGAGAAGCAATAGCGGCAGAAGCTGGCTTTATAACAAATCCGGGCAGGAGCACAGGCCAGGAGCCCGGTCTGATAGGAGCATAAGATGAAAGTAGTCAATAAGATCATGATAGGAATTGCAGTGTTGTGTCTGCTGTTTGTGGCGGAATCCTGGTATTCGCATTGAACCCCGATATGACCAGTTCTCTGGCGCAGAAACTGTATGGCAATACAGTGGATATGCCCCCTGGGACCGAAGAGACCGGGGAAGGACAGACTTCCGGGAATGGAAATATCAGTGTGACGCTTCCTAATGGTATGCCGGGGGAAATGAACGGCTACGTGGCGCCGTCCATGGATCAGATGCAGATTCCGGAGGATGTCAGCGGCAGGACAGGATTTACTCCCGTGCAGCCGGAAGAACAGCAGATTCCGGATCAGGAAGCACAGAATCTGAAGGAAACATTAGGTTCCGGAGAAACGGGAGAGGGGCTGTCATTTTCCGCAGAGGAGTATCCGTATTATCAGATGTTGTCGGAGAATCAGCAGTCCGTATACCGACAGATTTATGCCAACGCACAGAACCTGACGGAAAAAGTTTGCACCGGAGAAGACCGTGTCTGCCAGTGATGTAAAGATAGCGTTTGAGGCGGTGATCGGTGATCATCCGGAAATGTTCTGGCTGGAGACGGGGTTATTCCAGCAAATATCTGGCCAACGGGCAATGCGTGGAAATCGATTTAAAATATAACGGTACGGCAGATGATCTGGAGAGCGCAAAGCAAAGATTTGATGCGGCGGCACAGAATCTGATTACCGGGGCAGCGTCCCTTGACAGCAATTATGAAAAAGAGAAATATGTGCATGATGCACTGGCATCGGCAGTAACGATCATGATCTGACAGCGGATATGAACCAGAGTGCTTACAGTGCACTGGCTGAATGGGAAGAGCGTGTGTGCCGGTTATGCCAGAGCTTATCAGTATCTGTTACAGCAGCTGGGAATTCCCTGTTATTACTGCACCGGTTATTCCGGTGGGGATCATGCCTGGAATATCGTAAAGCTGGAGGATGGTTATTACAATGTGGATGTGACCTGGGATGACGCAGCGGCCATCCGATATGACTATTTTAACAAGACGGATGCAGATTTTGCCTCCACCCATGTAAGACAGAATCTGTCGGTGTATCTGCCGGCCTGCAACGGTACCGCTTACAGACAGGAAAATACCACAGGGGCAGCGGGTACCGGTCAGCCGTCTGAAGCAGGCGGAGCCACACCGGATCCGGACGCAGGCACCACACCCTCCGGCGGTCAGACAGACGGGAGCGTTACAGATCCCGGACAGCAGGGAGACGGTACGCAGGAACCGGAGCAGCCTGGCAGCTCTCTCAGTGATTATATCAATCCGGATCCTCAGGAGCCGTTGCGTTATCCCTCCGGCAATACCGCAGGCTCTGCAGGCAATACCACAGCTGCCGCTACGCCGGAGCCCAGAGCCGATGCGCTGACGGATTTAAGTTCCTATTATGAAGACTGCAGGAAGCAGCTGACCGGCCTGGGAAGTGGTGACCAGCATTTTGACAATGTTGTGCCTAAGAGCCTGTGGAGTACCATTGAGCAATCCTATCATACCGGAGCCTACGAGCAGGGATATGTGGTGGATGTGTTGAAAAAATCTCGGTATGGAGTATTTTGCAATACAGCTGCAGCTGGTGGATATCGGAGACGGATATTGCTAGAGTGTAGCGCAATACGTAACTGGAACGAAGCATAC
>VOFC01002820.1_pt1 | contig 19158 bp, 46 predicted proteins | sample 5384161 | NCBI WGS metagenome assembly VOFC01 (sample SAMN12384722, study PRJNA508395) | human gut metagenome | isolation source: healthy gut B | host: Homo sapiens
GTATCATCAAGCCATTTTAATCCAGATTTATCAGAGAACCATAAGTCGGGCACAAAATATTCTAATTTGCTAGACGGATAATCTTTATTATTATATCTGCGTAATTCTGTGCTCTGATATATTAGATGCTGAATAATTGGCTTCAATAGTTCTAAGTCCTCTTTCGATTCTGGATACTCTTCTCTACTTTGAAAATGATAATATAACAAATTACAAACTCCATATATATCGTCATAAAAAATCGTTATCGCCAACAGTTACTACCAAGTATTTTTCATTTTTTATAATCTTTACTTTCATTCATATTTCATCACTCTCTAGCTCAATACCGCAAATTTCTTTCGCTAGTTCTCTTACTGCAACACGCTCTTCCCAAACACAATATCCATCATCTTCATCAATTGTAAGATCATTATTGTACATGAATTTCAGCAAGTCTTCTAAGGTATGAATATCTTTCTTGACTTCATTCACCTTGCCATAAAACTCTCGTTTTAGAACCGCTTTTATTTCTGATTCAGTGCGATATATTTCTTCTAAAAAGCATTAAATATGAACCATGTGTTATACTGTCTTGTATCATTATATATGTTAGATCGCCAAGACATTTAATCTCCGTAATGATTCCAGACTTAACAGTATATGGTTCATCATACCAAGCAAAATACACCTTATCTCCAACCTTAAAATCGCACATTTTACATCACCTCTTTCTAACACCAAGCCCATATAATTACACCTATAGCACCAACAATATGTATAACACACCATATTTGAGAGAACATACTCAAGAATCTTCCAGGAATCCCTTTTGGATATGATATATATAAGTATTCATCTCGATTGTCATAAATCCAGCACCATATTCCAATATAAACGACACATGCTATGAGAATACTTGCTAATTGGATTATCAATTTTACATCCTTCATAGTTACTTCTACCATTCATTAAGCTCAAGACCACATTCGTCTCTCTTAGCAAAAATACTCAGATTCAACTTCATAGTGAACATCTTTATATAATTGCTCATAATATGATTTCTGTAATTTGAAAAATGCAACCTTTAAATCATTTTCATAAAATTTACCCTGCTGTCCATTTTGAATTGTGCGATATCCAATTTCTGGATGGTTATATGAAACTGAAATAATTGATCCATTATAACCAATGCTCATATGAATTCCTCCATTGACATCCGCCCGATATTCAACCTGGTGTCCGTCAATAAACCCATATGGATGCCACTCATAATCATCTGGCGCAACAGCAGGTTCAATAACATCAAAATATTTTTTCTAATTCATCTCCAGACATCACACCAAGATGCACTCCATCTACACCAAATCTAAAATTGATAACATTTTCATCTGTATCAATCTTAACAATCTCGCATACCTCGCCAAGATTATCGAAGCATCCCATTGGCTTCTTTAATTTAATCTTATGATCTGTAGTTAATTCATGAATATTGATCATGCTGCCACCTTTACCTTTCTTGCTAAAATGTTCATTCCATGCATCGACCGCTTCTTGTTGATCAGCGGTTAGAGGATCATTGAATCTTTGCAGTGCTTGTACTATTCGTCCATTTTGTATTTCAATCGTCACTAAAGATTTGTCTGGCTCTTTTTACTCTTCTCAAGAACATGATATGACATTCGCCATCAATGACTCGATCTATGTAACTTGCTACACAATTATTTTGTTGCACTGCTTCATCCTTAATATCTTGAGTACAATTTGGATAAAAGAATCTCAGATCTTTATATGTAAATTCGTATTCTTTATTAATACGTTTCTTGAAGACTTCTTCCGAAAATTCTTTTTGTAATCTTTTGTAATTTCTTGTGACAATATCCATTGTTGTTTTGAAATGTCTTGGATATCTATCAAATTTATGACTGATTGCGTCCATCATACGGGCATAATCACGCAATTCTCCGAGTAACCAATTTATACTATTGGTAGCAGCTTCAAATGTAATTATTCTATCTATATAAACAAACACATCTGCAAGATTATAGCCATAATCCTGATTTAAAGCCTCCAAAATTTTCGTAAAACGATATCTATGATTATCCTCAAAGAAATTTATTAAATATTCTTTAGTTAATGTCATATACTCTGTCTGTAAAATCGTTTGTACATAATCTGGATACATCTTATAAAAATCAACAAAATCATTACTTAACAATCGTCTATTCTTCACACCAAGACAATAATTTCTCAACCATTTTGGTACTTCATTAATTGAATATTTAAAATCTTCTGTGACTTGTTTGTGTGTAAACCCTATAGCAAAGAACTGCTCGCACATAGAATACTTACTTGCATATTCAAACAAAGTTCCTAAATTATAATCAATGAAGCCCCATGTAGTTCTTCCCATTTCACAATTTCTTCGCCAATTTACATATTTTAGAAACTCTGCATAATGTGGATCGGACACAAACAATTTATCCAATTCATCAGCTGAATGTCCAGACAGAATATTGTTCAAAGCTTTCACTTTCCTGCCGCTCTTGCCATAGCAATCACCATTTGATAAATCATATTTGCAAGTTTTACCATCATCCAGATGGAAAATAATAAACTTACCTTTTTTTTCTGCCGTGATAATGTTTCAACTCCTTTCATTTCGCCTCAAATTCTATTTTATCATCACGTTATGCTCCCCAATTATAATGCTTCATCGTCAAGTAGAAATTTGTAACATAATCGCATAGACTGTCAGAATCTCTAAACACTCTATCAGACATCTCAATCCACCAAGCATGTAATGGTTCAATATCTTTGTTCAGAATCAGTACAGGAATATGATGTTCATATGCGATCGCAATCTCCATAGACGTTCCAATACTTTTCGGATCATTTGCATTAACAATAATCAAATCACTATTTTAACAAGACGAGTATCAAATCGCATAACTTCTTTTTCTGTCTCATGTTTGTCATTTTCGAAATTGTAATAATCTACTGGATTGATAATGCTAACTGGTTTTACATCAACTAATGATTTCTCACAGCGACTATTGATACACCTACAAATTTCTTTTTTCTCCACTCATTCTGTTCTTCAAACGACAAATCCTGCATACCGCCTGCTAAATAAATCTGAAATACGTCACTCACTGTTTCATTTCTCCTTTCACAACATATGACTCAATCAACCCTTTCTTTAGTCGATCATTCATATCCTGAATGGCTTCCTCAATTGTTCCAAATCTACATGAACAAATATGCTCTTTGGTCAAATTAACAAATGAATATGTGCCATCGGATTTGTTCTTAAAAATAACCACCACTGATTCTTCCCCCATTTGGCTTCTTAACAATAAATCTGAGCGCACTTTTTGTGTTTCCTGTTTGTTTTCAAGTAAGATAGTATAATTGATTTTTTAACCAGCTACCATCTGCCCATACTTGTTTAATTTTTTTTCTTCAGCATTTTGAAGTTTACAATGTCTATAATCAATACTCTAAAAATATTATAGGCAAATGATTCAATGGCTTCTTTATCATTTTTTATTGTGATTTGACCATGCGTTCCATTTCTTCCATCTGCAATCGCATCAATAAATTCTTCTACAGTATAATCTTTATCAAGCCACAACATCATATTTAGTACATTTATCGTTATCAGAACGTGGTTGTTTTTATTAATTCAAACATCTCTACCACCCACTTTCTTATCAAATGTTTCTTGTAAATTTAACCAAAGCCGTCCATCATTAGTAAATCCATAATGATCTGCCATTGCTTTTTTTGCAAATTCTTTTGTAACACTTTGTGATCCGTCAATCGGCTTTTGTATATAATCAACATCCATGCCAATTTGACTTGCAAGCTGATAAGAAGTCATACTACAAGATTCAATAAATTCTTCTAGGCATTCGCCAGGATGAAAGCAATTTCATCTCCAATCTTTATACATATCACACCATCTCTCTCACAATTCGTTCATTTGTTGTCATCAAGAAGTTATTAATACGATCCCAATCTGGTTCGTCTGGCAAATCAGTATTCATATAATCATAATCAAATTGATAAAGTAATCCTTCAATAAAAAACATCGTATGACTTATTTGGGGAAATATTCTGTATGTTCATTGTGTTTTCCAAATCTATATGTTTTATGTGTACTATTATATCCTTCTTTGATCTTTACAAGATCTTTTTCCTATGTCATCCATAGATCCTAACATTGTTCCGTTATGTAATAATTCAATGCCCTGTAACAATAATCGAACTGCATGCATCATTGATTTATTAGCGTATCGTTCTGCCTTTTTTGTTTTTCTTTCTCTGAATCTTTATTTTTATAATACTTAAAACTCGTTGAGTCAGGCAATCACAAACATATCCTTTATATGCATGATAAATTCTCTTAGATAAGAACATATCTCTATTTTGATCAACTCAATACCAATATCGGATACATATAAATAACGGTCTGGCGCAAAGTATAGCAACTCTCTAAAAATGTAGGGTTACCTTTACTTAGCAAGCATATTAATCATCTTAATATGCGAATGTAACACAGTATCCAATGTCTTTATGATCATCGGTCTTCTCAAGATTGTTCTGATTATTATTCAACAAAATCTCTTTTTATCACTAAAGGAAAACACCACGTAAATCAATGTCAGAATCCTCTGTATTTGTTCCGTAGGCATAACTTCCACCTAGCGTGAGAAAAGCGATTTTGTGCTTGGATAATCTCGTAAAGTCATACTCTGAGACGAGTTTATGTAATCTTTTACTTCTTCAATTGTCATGATTTTCACCTCTTTTATCCACATAATGCTTTCTTAAACTGTACAATATTTTGACTAACCCACTGATGAGTGATTCCAAGCTGACTTGGCAATTTGTCTTTGTGTTAAACCTTTCTGCTTTAACGTGATAATCTTTTTATTTCTCGGTGCCAATTTATCAAACTCATTTTGAAAATGTACCTTTGTAAGTACCTCATCTTCTACGTTATCCCTACTCATCAGCGTTGTTCCAATTGTAATATCATCTTCTAGCTCATATCCTGCCAATGGCGTATCTAACGATTCAGCATTTCTATTCATTTTTCTGTTAGTCTGTGCCATTTTGTATAATATTGATTCACTTCTGAACGTAATACCCAAGAAGATATGTACCAAAAGTTCCTTTAGACTCGTCCCATTTTAATGCTGCTTTACAAATTGCCATACGACCAAGATCCATATATGTATCAAAAATCTGTAAACTTTGTAAAATATTTTTCATGTAAATGCCAAATCAAAAGAGTAATTATCTTCAATCAGCCTTCGCTGTTCATCATTTAGTTTCTTCACATCTCTTTGCCTCCTGTTCTTTAATAAAGTTGTTGATTTCCTTACTGTAATCTAACACTAAATAATGTTCATAACGATCTGCACTATAATCCCATTTCCTTATCCTCCTATCAAAATTAGGTACCTTGCAGCATATACGCCTACGAATGTCACCCTCCATTATATTAGGATCAGTCATCAAGTATAAATCATGCATAGAATAACTATATTGTGGCTCAGGAATATTAGGTGAAAAGAACATACGATACAAAGATCCGTGATTAGTATATTCGGTCATCGCTCGATTAATTGCCTCTCCTGCAATCTTGTCCATCGTCATTACAACTTTATATATATCTTTCTTTTGCCCATTCAAATACCATTTCTTTCGTTTGATTATAATAAGTTTTATCTTTTATATACATCTTTATCATATAATTTATATATTTCTCTTCCACTAGAAACATCCATTACTGCTTCACCAATAAAAAACTTAATTCCATCTTTTAATATAATTCCGTTACATGACAATATATTTGTTGATGTGGCTTGCATTTCGTCGATTTTTTACATAATTTTTTCTTCTATATTTATAACCATAATCTAACCGTATAGTTTGTTCATTATATTGAAAATCTGAAGCCATTGTGTTTAAAACTTCATCATTTATAAGGAAGTCAATTTTTTGTTGATTCATCTCCAAGACAAATACCTCGCACGATATCAAATTCATAATCCCTATAAAATTCTATAGTTATACCTTTATCCATACATCACACTCCTAATACATATTTATCGCTCCTGAACCCAGCTGCATTTGGGTGACCGCCACCATTATATTTCACAGCAAGCTCATACACATTTACTTTATCCTGTTCTGCGGATCGTAACTGATATTCCCACATACTACCATTGAATGAAAAACCAATGAACATATCATATTTAGAAGCATCAATAGATTCAAAGAAATCAGAATTGATTAATGCTCGATTGATCGCATAGACTTTATGTCCCTCAAATGTGGTTTCAAAACCATATGCTCTAAGATATTGTTCTGCATTTGCTGCTAAATACTCAATAATTGATAAGCCATCTGTTATCATATCACCAATAATTTTTGCTGCTTCATAAATTCCTTTTGATCTTCATTTAACGTGTTTAGCAATGGACTTAACGCATCAAAATCATACGATTCAAATGCATAGTGAAATGCTTTTATGAATTTTTTTGACGTTGCACCAAAATAAAATGTATCCCACATGGCTGTATATTCTGCCAGTTTTGGATAATCTTCTTTATATTTATATATATTGAGTAATCTTTTTTACATTTTTTCTCATCTGTCCTCTCAATTTGCTCCCCAATCTTCGTCACACATTTCTTTAAAATATAACCATGTCAAATTCGCTCCCGAAATACCTGCTCCAGTAATTCGAATGCCTTTTACATCACACTTGAAATCTTTATACGTTTCAATCGTAGATTGATGATGGTCGATCCAGAATACATTCTTTGTGATACTAAGCAACTGCCACATCTCTTCTGGCTCAATGCTGTAGTCTACAATGAATACAAATTCATCCTGCTTAATGTCATGAAACGGGAATTTCATGCCGTAATTAATTTTTCGGAAGTCTTCTGGTTTAAACTCTAAACCTCGCTGTTCGCAAGCTTTCTGACATAGAAACCAGATACGATGCCGTCCTGATCAACATGATAAAAACATTTCATTCTTCTTTACCCCTTTCGTTTATTCATTAAGTTAAGAAAATCTGCAACATCCTGCATAGCATGTACGCCAGAATATACTTTAATACGATTTTCTTTCAATAAATTTTCGACTGCTTTTAAACTGTGGCTCATCTGCTTAGATTCTTTATTCTTTTTTGTTCCTGATAGAGATTAAGAAAGATCACTTTATCTGGTCGCTTATGAGAATCATCAACTACTTCTGCAATACTGTATACTCCTTTAATACCATTCGTAATGCCATACAGAACATAGTCAGATTCTTCTCTTTTCCTTGACTTCCCGCAGTCGGTCTTCTTCACTCAATTTTTTTACGATTGGATTATAATAATCACAATCCAACATCTTCTGTAGCTGGTCTCTCCACTTCCATCCAGAGCATGTTCCGCCTAAAAAACACTTTCATTCTTCTTTCTCCTTCACCTTTGCTTTTTTGATTGATTTGGCTTTTAACCGATTCAACATATATTTCCCAGTCATCTGCATATACATCTTCCGCAAGAGGTATCCAAACTTCTGCGTTTTCTTTATCAAATAAAAAAATAATTGAATCTGGCTTATATTCACCCATATCATTACACTCAAAATAAACATTAGTTAATTCTGACGAATAAATTTTCAAATACTTTTCCTTTCCCCAAATGCCTCTTCTTATAGTAGTTTTGTCTTTTTTTATTGCGATCATTGCTTTTATAAAATTCAATTAATTATTCACCTCTTCCTTTTACTGTTAAAATCCCATCCTTTGCTCAACCCAATCATTTGCGAAAATATCCTCTTGTGTAGGCAACCATCCCAATGTTATAACTCCATTTTGGTCTCTACATAAGAGTGGTTTCATTTTATATTTTTTATCAAATGGAATAATCTCATTTAATTCTTCTTCGCACATCATAAACACATAATCATAAGTTGTTCGTGTCTTCTTCCACGAACTACGACGATACAATTGCCTTGGATTAATTTCCATATTTTGCATCATCATTTCAAACGACATTCCTTGTTTCTTTTTTGCCATTGGCATTATTTCTCCTTTACAATCTTAACTTTATAACCAAGTTCCTTTTCAATTTCTGCAACCGTCATTTTTTTTGGCGGTGATAAACTCATATTTAAACTATCAATATCAGATTCCATATTCCAAACGCTTCTGTAGATCAATCGTCCCGTCAAAATACAAATTGCTTTCTTAACTTCGTCTGCCGTCGGTGGATAATGATCTAATGATGAAATAATATGTTTGTAATTTTCTTCATTCAATAAAACACGTTTAGAATCGAGGGATGTATTCTCTTCTTCCCGTGATTCAATATATAAGAAGTTGTTCATTATATCTCTCCTTTCTCAATTTCTTCTTTAATAATTCTATATGCAAGAGCCTCATCAGACTCTTTGTCATTAATTCTATTTCTTTCTAACAGCCTGTCCAATTCACTGGGACTCAGCCGATCAAAGAATCGTTTTATTTCCTGTTTACGCTTTGTTGCCTTGTTTTCATTTTTGTTTAATTTCCTTTAGTTTTTGTTAAATTTGATAGGTCTTAAGCTCCACGTTTCTTCGTTATTTAATGATCCACGTTCCGTACCTATGTTAAATTTGATAGGTCTTGTACTTTTACTTCTTTTACATCTTCATTACTTTTTTGTTCCGTACCTATGTTAAATTTGATAGGTCTTGTACCTCAAATATTCAATTAACATAGATTTTAGTGAGTACATTTATGTCTCACTTTTGGCGTATCTACCTATTTGATAGACGAGATAAAATCTCCAGAACACGCCATGTATTAAAATACAATTTTATAGGTATCCATCATCCCTCTACTTTCTTCAATAGTTCTGTCGGTTTTGTACCTATGTGATTTTTTATAGGTGTCAATCTACCAAAAATGTAAGACAAAATTAGCATCAGTTTTGTACCTATGTAATTTTTATAGGTATAAAACCTCAAATTCTTTTGTATAGCTTTGTTACCTAATCACATAGATTTTAGTGAGTGTTATCTAAACCTCACTTTTGGCATATCCATCTATTCGATGAACGAGATATAATCTCCAAAACACACCATACACATAATGTGCAATTTTAATTTAACCAAACACATCTTTCATTTTTCAATAGGTCTTAACCTGCAATACTAAGATAATGCTATAAAAAAGGCGTTTCTGTACGTATGTTATTTTTGATAGGTCTTAACCCTCAAATTCCATACCGACCAATATAAAGACCTAACAACATACATTTTAGTGAGTATCATATAATCTCACTTTGGCACAGCCACGATACCCCCGTGACCAGAAATACTATATTGAGATAATATTTCTCGAAACGTGCCATACACGATAATTTGTGCAGTTACAACAGGATTTATCAGCCTGCATATATTATCGTAAACACTAAACACTATTAATGTTTACGCAAATGTTTGTTTAATACTATATTTTATAATTATATAATTTCTAATGATTCTAAAACTTATGAATGTTTGAATTGATCACTAGAACCGTTTTGTATCTGTGTAATTTTTAATAGTTTTCAAACCTCAAATCTTTATTATGTATACAATGCAAAACTTTACGTTCTGTCTAGTTACACAAATTTTAGTGAGTGCATTTCTATTCACACCTCACTTTTGGCATAATCATATATTCTATGATCGATGAAGTTCGGCACCTCATCCAAAACATGCCATATACAGTCGATAATTTAAGCAATTTCTTGGTCTTCAGAATCAATTTCTAAATCAATTCCGTAATAATCTGCTGCTTTTTGCAAAGATTCTTTTTCAAACTTATAATTGTCACTGGTAAACAATGTTGACATTGAAATATTTCTTGCAGCATTATAATCAGCATTGAAAAATTTAAGATTATGACTTTTTGCAATTTATTTCCACATTTAAAAAGTTTTTTGATTTATTCTCTGCCCAGATTCCCAATGACCACAAAAGCTACATACCTGAGAAGTAAACGCAGGATTAATTTTTTCTTACTTCGATTCCATATCTTTCTGCTTTTATATGTAATATCCTGCTGAAGCTGATAGAAACTCCAGTTTCTAAGAATAAATTTACTAGAATCATATCCTTTTAAATTCTCAATATTGATATATTTGGCATTATTCTTAAGTGCATATTCAACAACTTTTTTACTGATTCTATGACAATAAGTATTTACAAAATTTGCTTCTCTTTCTTTGAATCTTTCTAAGGCTAACATTTTTCTCTTTCTTCCATGTCCACCCTTTGAAAGTTTCAATGCTTTTTGTAGTCTCTGTTTTTCTTTTTGAATTTTGCCTCGTTGTTTTACAAAGCTTCTCCGTCCCCAATATACTCTTTTCTTATACTGATTATTATTTAAAGAGCATACAGCTGGAACTGCTAACCCAAGATCGACTCCAACTACCGTGTTTTTCATCTAATTCACTAAGTCTTTTTTGGAATTTCAAGTCCAAGATTTAATATAATCTTATTCTTTTTATTAATCTGAATTGAACTTCCGCATACTTTATATTCGCCAGTAAATACTTTTTTGTAATTGTAGAAATTAACTCTTCTCGATTGCCTTTGTGCCCAAAATCTAATTGAAATCTTGCGAATGTAGGAACGCCACCGTTACCAAGATTCACATATATTTCACAACTTGATTTACCAATATTCTTTTTAAACTCTGTCAAGTCTTCATATTCATGAACAATATCAAATCCTTGCTTTGACATATGAAATGGCGAATCTAATTTATAATTATCAACCGCCAACTTCCCGTCTAGTCCACCATCAGTGGCGAATTTCTTAACTCTCCCCTTTAATTCCTGAGTATATCCCTGAATACTCAATGCCCTTAATGGACTATAAATCTCAACATCGTCAAAGATACTTCCCTTTGGTGATCCTTTAACTCTAAATGCAACATTGATATTGTCATTTACCCATTTTTCCTTTCTTTCTTGTTTTTAAGTAGCAGACCTTTTCTCTGATCATCTCTGAGAACATATAAGACATTATGAAATTCTTCTGTCTTGCTTCACTTTCCATACAGTCTCTTACCAAATCATATGTATAACTCATAACCATCTGCTTTGTATAATCTTCAAGCTCACCATTTAAGAACTGTTCTTGTTGCTTTTTATATTCTGTAAGCTGCTGTTTGTATTCTTCTTTTCTTTCTGGTTTACTCGTATTTTTTTGATTTGTCTTTCTTTTTGGCTTTAATTTTCTTGTCAAAATAAAATTTTTTCAAGATATGTATTCATCTTCTTCTTCCAACCATCATTGTCACTTGCAACTGGAATTAAAAGTAATTTTTCTATTGATCTGCATCGTATTTTTATTTTTGTTTTCTTAGCCATATCTACTTCACTCCTTTACCTTCCATTTCTTCATATAACTCTCTGAATTTTCGAAAATCATCTGCGCTGCCACCATTGTCTGGATGACTTTTCTTCATTGCATACTTCACTGCATCCTTAACATCTGAACGAGTTTCTTCCTTATTATATGTACCATTTTCTTTGTCGTTTGCATTAGCCATGAATGACATCTTATCTAAGATCAGATTTACATTTACCTGCCTCATCCGATCCATCTTCCTTTCATATCTCAGGAATACTATCGCTCCAACAACGCAAAACCCAATCGCATAGCCAATGGCAAACTCAATATTGGCTCCCATATTAATTACCTCACTTTACATTTTTCTAATAACACAGTAACGGCATCGTCAATAGCCTGATGCATCTTTTCTGCCTGGTATTGTGACTCTGTATACATACGATCATCTCCGTATATTATTGGTCTTTCAGGTAACCAATGGTTTTGAATATCTCTTAATATCCTAATAACCTGATCATCAAACATCATATCTAATTGCTTCATATCATTTTCTGTCCGAGTATGCAGTGATACATCATTATCCTTGTGAAAATCACTAACACGTTTATCTTTTCGATACAAACTATCAAATATTTCGTTACCAATAATGTTACCAACAATCGTTCCCAATATAATCACAACTATATTTATCATTCCTCATACTCCTTTCTTTCTTGTATATCTCTGGATAATATTTTTCTACAAGCTTCTCAGGATAACCAACCATTCTATGTGTTCCATAAGGTTTCCACATTAGATATTCGCACCAATTAATGCTATCCTTGTTTATCCAACTAACATCTTCGAGCATTTGAGTATAAATTCCTTTATCATTTCTAATAAGTTTATTTCTGTTCCATGCTTTGACCTCAATCATTACATCTTGGACACTAACTCTTTTAGCAAGCCGACATAGCCATTTTTGTAATTCTCTATATGTTTCTTGAAATTCTCTGTCTCGCAAACTGCCTTCGACTAACAAATAATATGTTCCCTGTGTTTTCGAAATTCCCTCTTCTACCATTTCCCAAATGAGTTCGTTGTTCAAATTCATTACATGAATCGCTCATATCATATCCTGCTTTTTGAACTATATGTATATTCATATCGCTTTCAGACCCTGTTACTCTAGGCAAATGATTCAATGCAGTTTCAAGTATGTATCTTTCCTCTGCCTGTGTTCTTCCAAATGGTCTAACTTCAACAAATCCCTTTACATATGTCCACCAACTCATTTTCTCATCATCCTCTCTTTACATAAAACTCAGATTTTACGTTCTATATCTTTTTCGCAACCACATTTTTTACAACGATAAACCTTTTGCCTACCTTTAGTTGTAATAATGTCGTACCATTTACCATAAGATTCTTCTTCGTAGCGGGTATCAAATATTAACTCCCAATCATGCTTACAGAAACAAGATCTTATATACCAAATTAATCTTCTCATTTAATACCTTGCACCTCATTTTTCACTCAATAAGTCTTTCACAATTTCTTTATCTTCATCTTTAACCTTTTTTTGATTTTGTTGTTGCCATAAACTCTAACCACTCTTTTCTCATTTTCTTTTCGTCATCATTTAGGTGTTCGATAACAATTAATTGCTTAGAATTAAGTTTGTCGTAACTAGAAATATAGTTATTCCATCCGTCTATCCAAAACAACTTATTTGAAATAACTAATGCATATCCCATCAATGTTTCTCCATTTACCATTCTTGATCTAAAACACAGATTTCCATTTTCAATGGAATTATTTCTCATATCTTTCATTTTTCATCACCCTCTTCTAGTCTTAACATAATGCCAAGACCTGTGCACATTCCTGTAAGTTTCTTATCCATTGCCTTAATTCTTTTGTAATTGTAATAGGTCATATATGGTACTCCAATTCCAATTGCTATGATCACCATAAACGCCAATACCCAAATTATGTAAAACAAAACGTCCATATTATCTTATCTACTACTATCTCTTAAAATCAAACCACCATACTGTGTAAAAATGCGTTTGAAAATATGTATCATCACCGTCATCAAGTTCCTCAAAATATTTCCTACCTCGTTCTTTGACATCATCTTCATTGAAATAATGATATGCCCAACCTGGAATTGTGTAAGATTCCTTATCTTCTAAGCAGAGATTCAACAAATCTTTGATCATCATCTGCAATTCTTCTTCATCATATCCCTGCGTCATTACATCAAAATATGGGATATATGCCATATATGGAACTGAGTCATTTTCATCTTTCAGAACTACGACAGGGAATGTTAGATTGTAATTCATATCAGCCTTGCTCCCTTGAATTGTAAATATTATTTTTTCTTCATCAGTTGTATCGTCACTAAGTGCAAATAGCGAAACATCTCTAAGTGCGTATCTAATATTGTTTACACCCTTTCTTCTTATGTTTTTTCTTCTTATATGGTATACAATAATCAGAAGATACCCATACCCAACTATTTTTTATATAGATTAAGAAATCTGCACCCTTTTCATAGTAATAACCTTGTGTGTATGGGCTAGGGCTTACCCCATACACTTTGTATAACTTACCTTTATATAAAACTTTCATACTATTCATCCACCTCACAATCAACATCAAATAGATATTTTATGATGCGTTTTGCTCCAACCTTGTTGGCGGCATCCTCAGCGATTTCTTTAGAAGAAAAATATACCTCATTTAGGCGTCTAAGTTGTACGGCAGGGATTTTTTGCCAAATCATCCTCAGTCACATCATATCCAATATAATAATGAAAATTCGCTCCATCCCATTCTTCTTGATCAGGATCATTATGTTCATCAGCATATATTTGCAATTCAACCCTAACCTTCTGCTTTTCAATAGCAAACTCTGTATCCTTTTCAGTCTTAAATACATTACCTAAAGCTAATCTTCTAAAATCTGATGCTCTACCTTGCCATTTTGCCATACAGATATGCCCATCATCAGTGATGAAATAATACGTATCCCCATTCTTTAAACCACATGAATTAGCTTTTTCTTCTTTTTCTGATCTTTTCACAAAATTGCTCAAATAATGATTTGAATAAATTCTGTTGTGCTTCAGATAATTTTGAAATATCAATTGTCTTTTCTGTACCCATTTTCTTTCACCTCACTTTATGCTCCAAAGATGTATTTAATGATTCTGTCTCTTCCGATTGCTTCAATTGCATCAACTAAAACATCTTTGATGTAAACATAACTGTACCCTGTATTTTTGTTGTAGCCCATGTATCGCAAAGAAGTCTTTTCCGTCTTCTTCACATCGAATACAATAACAACGATTGGCAAAATTCTGTGCCATTGTGTTCCTTTTTGCATACCGCTCAAGTTCAACTTCTACTTTTCTTTTCTTTCTTGCAAATACTGCTTCTTCTTGTGTTTTAAATACGTTGCCTAATACCCATCTACCGTTATCGACAATGCTATTAAACCATATTGCACTATAAATAGATCCGCTACCATCAATGTAATGATATCTTTCACCGTATTTTGGTTTCCAAACTTTAGACCCTGAATTAGTTTTTTTCTTTTGGTTTCGCTCTTTCACAACATTTATCAAATAATGCTTTTTATTAGATCCTGTTCTGCCTCTGGCAGCACTGAAATATCAATTGTTTTTGTTGTACTCATTTATTTTCCCTCACTTTTTTAAACTCTTCAATCTCTCTCCACGCCAAAACACTTTCGTCGTTATAGTATAAAATGTTACTGTTACGCCTTCTCCATCCATGAGAATCGTGCCATGACCTATGAGTGCATTCACCTTTTATAAAAACCCAAACGTACTTAATATCTTCTGGCAGATCATCAGGATTCTTTCTTAAGTCATGCCATCTATACTTTTTCTTTATATTCTTTTAACTCTTTCAATTCTCCCAGCCACTTCGCAAGTTGCTCATGATTTAAGGCACAGTCAATCAATCCATCAAGTTCTTCATCGTCTGGATTCGCATGACACAACATGGCTTCTGTGTATTTTCTTTGTTGCCATATCATTTGCGCATTTGATAGTTTCTTCTAAATTCATTTGTTTTCTCCTCTCTAATCAATATCTGCGATACTCTCTACAAAACAGTTATAATAAATATATCTCTTACCTTTGTAGTCAAACTTGACATATCCACCATCATTTGTATCAATATCAATTTTTTTCCTTTATATTCAGCAATCTTCTTACCGTCTGCCGTGTATACTGTAATGACTCTATTCATACCACCATTCCAATTGCTTTTTCATATCAACAACTCCTCTTTTGAATCCTGCGGTACATCCTGTCATTGATCCTAGGCAAATCGTTGTTCCTAGAACCGTTGCCAAAATTTTCTTTCTCATTTATTTCTCTCCTTCTTCCTTATAGTAATATCCATACAAGCAACAATCTCCAGAATCCCATGTGTCGTAATAACAACCGTCTGAAATTGCAACTACATGATTCGCAACATTTACCAAGTAATTGCCTTGTTTATGATCTTTTACAAAACTTTCAACTGTTGGTCGTTTAGATCCTTTTCGGTTGCTAATACCTTGATAAGCAAACCCATTATCGAATAAATATTCTTCGTAACATTTTCGCTCTGATGGCATACACTGCATATCCCTTGCGTATGGTAACAAATCATCAAATGTTGTTAACCATTCTTTATCAAGCACTTTTGTTAATGCTCTGATCACGCAATCTGAATGATTGTCTTTTTGTATCTTTATCGTTTGGTTGATAATATCTGTAAAATTTTATTTGACATTTTCTCACTCCTTCATATTTCATTTTCTTGAAGTTTACCTTTCATTTGTTGAATATAATATACCACTTCTTGCACATAGTGTCAATACAAAATCTTCAACTTCTTGAATATTTTATTTTACATCCTGTATATAATATGTTACAATATAGATGTGGAGGTATATCATATGATAAGTTATAAACCGCTTTTCGTAACTTTAGCGAAAAAGGGTATGACAAAATCTGATTTACGAACCGCTTTAAATATGGGGGTCTGGTACAATTGCCAAGATGGCAAAAGAATCAGTATATCAGTCTCGAAAACATTGACAAAATTTGCTTATATCTTGATTGCAAAGTTGAAGATGTTATCGAGGTCATACTAAACGATTAACCAAAAAGACTTTAACCATTTAGGTTGAGGTCTTTTTTAGTGGAAACAACAGGAATCGAACCTGTGTCGGCAATTTATATGTGATGAAAATTAAATGTAAATAAATAAAAATACTTATATGGAGGTAGAAAAATGAATGTTTATGTATTGCCTGCTCTACCAACTGAGCTATGTTTCCATGACTGGCACTTTATACAACTATATATAGTGGTTCAATAATTGGATAATCACTATATATTGTGTTTTATAGAGTCATAAAATGCCAGTTTTAATACAAATACTATCTGCTAATATGTAATTTCTTAAATTATTTCATCAAATCCTGAATATTGATCATAGACTTGTTATCACCAGATACTTTTGGAACTTCACCGTTCCATTTTTTCAATCCACTGCTGAATCAAGATTTTGTTTGTCAGCTGTTTTTCTAAGATTTTATTTGCATCTGCTTCTGCTTTAGCATTAACTACCTTAGTCTCAGCATCTTTCTTAGCTTTTTTAGACGATTCTGTTCTGCTGTTTCTACACGTTTCTTAGCAACTGCTTCGTCAGCGATCGCCTTCTCAATTTCATCTCCTGCGTTCATATCTTTAATAGTCAACTGTACAAGCTCAACACCTTCATCCTTAAGCATGTTCTGTAAATCTTTTGTAGCTAAAGAATAAATCTCATTTTTCTTAGCCCCAAGAGTATCAATCACATTGTACTGAGTAACTACTGTTTCAATACTCTTCTGCGCATAGTTGCTAATGATATTCTGCTTTAAGTTGTCAAGTGTTGTGTATCTCTTGTATACCTTAAAGGCATCTTTCTGATTTACACGAAACTTAACATTAACCTCTGCTTTTTACAAACTGTGCATCTTTGGTCTGAACATTTACATTCTTAATTGATCTCTTCTACAGTAGTTGGAATGTAATAAATTTTGTCGATCGGACTTTTGAATGTAACCCCTTCATTTAATGTTTTACTGCTAGTTCCACCAAATGCTGACCAACGAATTCCTACATTATTAGATGGTACATATACAATACATAATGTAAGTACCCATAATATGAATGGGATTAAAGCATATAATATTTTTTGATGATTTAAATTTTTTCTTCCTGAAAATCATAGCACCTTAACTCCAATCAGTACGGCAGTACCAATCAATAATAATCCTCTAAATAAAAAAAAACATCAACATCTATAAAATTCCCTCTACTTTCTTTGTTCTTTGAGTTTAACAGATAGGATTGTATTTATTTATCACAATACTTTCGTGTTATAATCTACGCTACCGCTTTCACTTCAATACCAGATACAAATTTAGGCATCAATTCAAGCTTAAATTTATTCTTTCATGCATCTCGTCAATGATCTGTCACAGCTTCATCTTTACATACTCCCGTTCTCAGATATTCGTCTAACATATCATATGTAAATCAAGATTATCTTCATCTGTCTTGGCCGCACAATCCATCAGTAGGTGTTTTTTCGATTAACTCTGTTGAAAGTCAGAACTCTACCAATTGCTTTAACTTCTGTCACAGTCAGATCACTTAATGGACTAAAATCTCCAGCTGAATCTCCATATCTGGTTGCATATCAACCCAGTCTTCAGATAAGTTTACAAGTATTTGCCACTCTACCATTCATGCTCTGTGCGAAAGCATATAATGTAGCCATACGGATACACGAGAGCAGGTAAGTTTGTTGCACTCTGCTTGCTCCATTTTACCATAATGCATCTCTGATTTCATGTAATATCTCTACAAGCATCAAAAAAATATTAACTGTATAATTTTCAATGCCTGATGATTACATAACATCTGAGAGTACTCAATATCTGACTGTACGCCCTGCGGCATCATGACACCGATTATGATCGCTTGCCAAAATTAGCTACATAAGGCTGCGACAACTGATGAATCACTTGCCTCTGAAATTCCTACAATGACATTGCATCGCTTTACCATTAATTTCAAACCAATCTCTGATCCACTGCACTAATCTGTCTTTGGTTTCTACTGCATTTCATGTTTTATAACCTACCTCCCATAATTCACATTACAATCTTTAGAATTCTTCTTCGATAATATTGGCAACATCACTCCAATCAGATCCTCCGACAACATCAATTTGATATGGCATAACGTTGTTTGTCCAAAGTTATTGTTTTTCTCATGCACCATTCCTGCAAAGAGTTTTTTTTAAAAGCACTGTCTCAAAGCTTCATTTGAAATTATACTACTTGCCGTCATATCCATAACTCTTTTTGAGCAAAAATAAATTACAAATCCATTGTGTTTCCCTAAGACCCTTTTACTTTTCATACCACAAATATCTCTAGTTCATATCAATAAATTTTTGAATTCACTGGTATGATCTGTACTTCCCCCTAAACATATCTTCCAAACAACTTTTTTCATATTCTTTATATACATGCGGATATTTTTGTCGTACCTGTAACATACCCAAGATCCCCATTTTCTGCACAATTGCTTGATGACAAATAAATTTCGCATTTTTGTCAAACAAATCGCCTTCAATAATTTTTAATCATTAAAATTCTCCTTCGTTTTAAAACTCTTCGAAGATCTCTTGTAAGTGACTC
>VOFC01004618.1_pt1 | contig 19143 bp, 17 predicted proteins | sample 5384161 | NCBI WGS metagenome assembly VOFC01 (sample SAMN12384722, study PRJNA508395) | human gut metagenome | isolation source: healthy gut B | host: Homo sapiens
TCCATCGTTTACTGTGCGGACTACCAGGGTATCTAATCCTGTTTGATACCCGCACCTTCGAGCCTCAGCGTCAGTAACGCTCCGGACGGCTGCCTTCGCAATCGGAGTTCTTCGTGATATCTAAGCATTTCACCGCTACACCACGAATTCCACCGTCCTCGTGCGCACTCAAGAGAACCAGTTTCAACTGCACGACCACGGTTGGGCCGTGGCTTTCACAACTGACTTGACTCCCCGCCTACGCTCCTTTAAACCCAATAAATCCGGATAACGCCTGGACCTTCCGTATTACCGCGGCTGCTGGCACGGAATTAGCCGGTCCTTATTCGCAGGATACTTGCAATACTCCACACGTGAAGCATTTTACCCTCCTGCAAAAGTGGTTTACAACCCATAGGGCATTCTTCCCACACGCTACTTGGCTGGTTCAGGCTCTCGCCCATTGACCAATATTCCTCACTGCTGCCTCCCGTAGGAGTTTGGACCGTGTCTCAGTTCCAATGTGGGGACCTTCCTCTCAGAACCCCTACCCATCGTCGGCTAGGTGGGCCGTTACCCCGCCTACTACCTAATGGGACGCATCCCCAGCCCCAACCTTTTTCATTTCGCAATTTCACCATGCGGAAAAATTGCAGCATCCGGCGTTAACCCCCCTTTCGGGGGACTATTCCGGAGTTGGGGGCAGGTTGGATACGCGTTACGCACCCGTGCGCCGGTCGACGCCCAATAAAGCAAGCTTTTACTGTCGTTTCCCCTCGACTTGCATGTGTTAAGCCTGTAGCTAGCGTTCATCCTGAGCCAGGATCAAACTCTCCGTTGTATATCTGATCTTTTATCTTTCTATACTGAATCCAATCCGGCAATCTATCGTTCCTGTATTGTTAAGAACCGTTACTGAAAACGATCCTCAAGGAGTTGACTTTTCTTGAACTTTTTCACCTCTCACGTTTATTAACGCAAAAAAGCAAACGCTGTATCTTATCTTCCTGTCTTCTTCGTTTATGTAATTCTCTCTTTGAACTCGCGCCCCGGGGTTTCGTTCCCGAAAGCGAGTGCAAAAGTACGGCGACTTTACCAAACTACCAAATATTTCAACAACTTTTTTTGAACTTTTTTCAGCACTCCCACCACAAAATACCCCATTTTGCCCTTTAGCACAACTACTTCCACCAACAAATTTTTTTACCTCTTTTTTACTCGATTCACGAAGAATTTTACAAAATCTTCCGTTCTTCCTGCTTTTTTGACAATGTTTCCTTTTCATAAGATATGCGGATTTCATTTGCGCTTTTGAAGAAATACAAGCGACAGGAGATGTTTTCTTCAATAAGACTTGTGTTCTACACGAAATACACTTCCGGGATTTTTAATGCTGATACAAGATTCCTGTTTACTGCGAAAGGAAGCATTAATATGACATGTCTGCTACATTATATATAATACGCAGAATATACACGTGAATAAACACACTATATATACAGATTTTTTTTTGTATTTTTGTCAAGTCGTTGATTTTCAGCAATCGACAATACAAAAAAAAAAAAAAAAAAAATACAAGGCACTTTTTTTAAATTACAAGCCATGTATTTTGAAATACATGGCTTGTATTTTTACAAGATGCCTTATATGGTTTTGATTGGCGGAAAAACATTCTAAAATCAAAAAATAAATGAATATATGCAACAGCAATTTTGCATGATTTTGATTATTTCTACTCGCGCTTCCCCTTAGAACATAACTCCATGAGACTAATCGTGTTGATCCGCAGTTTCAACCCACGCAGGACACAATTTATTCTCCAAAATATTGAAACTCGGGGAAAAAGTTTCAATCCACGCGCCCACACGGGGCGCGACCTTGTTGAACGTTTCGGACAGCTTGACGATGATGTGTTTCAATCCACGCGCCCACACGGGGCGCGACCCGCTCCCACTCTTTCATCTCAATTTATGCATGTAGTTTCAATCCACGCGCCCACACGGGGCGCGACGTCGATTGTTCTTCTGCAAGTTCTGTTGCGCTCCTGTTTCAATCCACGCGCCCACACGGGGCGCGACCAATAACGTTTTTAATTCTCCCCGCGCCGTCAAAGTTTCAATCCACGCGCCCACACGGGGCGCGACCAATGCGCTCATAACCGCGAGCGGAAACGACAAAGGTTTCAATCCACGCGCCCACACGGGGCGCGACATGTATTTGCAAAAAGATTACCGTTTCTTTTTCGGGTTTCAATCCACGCGCCCACACGGGGCGCGACGCTTTGAGCGTGAGAACCTCAACGTTGTAGACTATGTTTCAATCCACGCGCCCACACGGGGCGCGACTCCCGCATCCGCTATCACACAACTGCGAGATGAGGTTTTCAATCCACGCGCCCACACGGGGCGCGACTGAGGACGTAAAAAAAGCAATCCAAAGCAACGGTGTTTCAATCCACGCGCCCACACGGGGCGCGACCACGGCGGCGGAACTTCTCCGCAAGGAACTTGACGTTTCAATCCACGCGCCCACACGGGGCGCGACTTAGCCACCAGTCAAGCACCTCGTACTCATCGAGGTTTCAATCCACGCGCCCACACGGGGCGCGACCAGTTAGTTTAACATCATGAGATAAGTTAAACTTTTGTTTCAATCCACGCGCCCACACGGGGCGCGACAGATATTTTTCAAGCTGGTGTATATCATGTAACAGTTTCAATCCACGCGCCCACACGGGGCGCGACTTTTGCCTTTTGCTGCTTACCAACTAATCTATCAAGTTTCAATCCACGCGCCCACACGGGGCGCGACATATGTATTGTTAGGTAGTTGCTTACGAAACATAAGTTTCAATCCACGCGCCACACGGGGCGCGACACGTAATTGGTTAATAGTTACCGAATTACCTGACGTTTCAATCAACGCGCCCACGGGGCGCGACAGTATATTCAGCAAACGCCTGAATATCAGTATTCAAAATTACACTTTTTGCGAGACATGGCAAACATACACGCAAAATTGTTTTTATTAAGTCCCACTATAACTAATTATCTGAAACTCAAACATTGCGAATCTATTGCAATTTAATGCAACACTAAGGGTTCGCACCTTACTATACAGAAAAGTCCTATATAACTATATAATAAGATCTCCTGTTACATCAACACCATTGTCTTTTCCTATTGTTTCTATATTCTTTTTCCAGTTTTTCCCTAACATATAAAATCTTACACTGTCTTGCTTTGAGTCAATGATATTTTTTAATCTATTTTTCAACATCAAAAATTGTGCATCGGTCAATACACATTCAAAGACAGAGTTCTGAACTCTCTTACCATAATCCACACATGCTTTTGCAACATTTCGCAAACGTTTTGCTCCGCTTTCGTATGTTATATTTACGTCATAAGTAATTAATACGAACATATGCTTATTTTATTAAGAATATAGGATAATCGTCCAAATCTTTACGAATGAATCGTGCCAATAACATTGCCTGTATATAAGGTAATAATCCAACACTTACTTTTTCATTAAGATATGGATGTGTGATTTGTTCTTTTTTCCGATTCTGCCACGCAGAAATTATTATCTTGCGTCCATTGTCTGTCATTACTATTCCCTCATCCCCTTGTTGCATGAATTCCTTAATGGTTATCTGTTTTCTATTTATGAGCGAAAGAACAAGCCTATCGCCGAGGTAAGCTCTTAATTCTTCCATCATATCAAGTGCAAGCGAAGCACGCCCCGGGCGAAGTGTGTGCATAAATCCTACGTATGGGTCAAGTCCTATCGTTTCTAATGCGGCAGTCATGTCATTACAAATAAGTGTATAGACAAACGACAACATTGCATTTATGGCATCCTTGGGAGGACGGCGATTACGACCTTCAAAAATAAAATCTTGCTTTTGACTTAGAAGCAGATGAGAAAAGACGCTAAAATAATAATTGGCAGCTTCGCCTTCAACACCTCTTACACTTTCTATATTATCAACATTAAGAACTTTTATTTTACATCTCACAAGATTGGCTGCTGCAATTTCTATAGCCTTGTCATTTCCATTATCGCGTATGAAACGACGAAGAATATTGCGATAGTTTTGAATTTTACCTCCAACAAACAATTTGGCAAGATGCTAAAGCATAATCATGATCATCGGAGTATTTGTATTGTGCTTTTCGCAGTAATACATTTCCTCTTGTTGGTCCTTGCAAACGACTTATGTATCTTCCTTGCGGGGATAGAAATGTAAGAGATACTCCACTGTCGGCACATAATTTCATAAGTCCCGGACTTGCTCCCATATAGCCAAAGGTTACTATTTGTTCTATATTGTGGATTGGTATGCGGAATACCTCTCTTTGCTTTACAGATACAACAACATTATGCCCGTCTTTGCTAAGATATGATTCGGGAGTTGTTAAATACAAGGTATTAAGTAATATCCTCATATAAATTTCGATTTAAGTATGTAGATACTTGTTGGCATCTTTCTGTCTCTGGCAAACATATATCTATTAATGAGCAATTTCTGCAATGCGAAGTCTTTACTACTTTGGGTATTACTCCACTTTTGAAAATTTCGTGCATTTGTATTGCACATCGCTCTGTAGTTTTTCTTAATTGCTCGGAGATTGCTACTTTTTCCCGATGCTTCTCTTCATTATAATATAGGGCGCCAAAGGGAATATTGATGTCATACATTTCTTCTAAGCACATAGCTTGAGCAGCAAGTTGAACCTCGTCTCTTTCGTCAGGTTTATGCTTCCCTCTTTTATATTCCACCGGATACAGCTTCCAAAAGCCTTTATATCTATTATGAGTTATCGAGTTTTCGAAAGAGTCGGAAGGAATGAGTTCCACTGCATCCGTAATACCATACAGTCCCAATTTCTTGGACGCAACATGTAAAGAACGCAGAGTTATTACGTCTCCGTTCTTCTGCCTATAAAAAGGATCGTCCACTTTTTTCGTGCAAGATGTTTCCTTCCATTGTCAGTCGGTTTTCTGCCCATTGCTGTTCTATGTGAATCAAAGCCCATTGTCGGGGACAAAACACAAAGTGTTGAATCCCCCGACAGCATGAGCATTTCATCTTCACAATACATTGCAGAGCTTAAATAAGTTCTTCTACGGTAACACCGTTGGGTAAAGAATCTTTATCTATAAATACTTTATAGTCGCTGAAAGACCTTGGTATCGCATCCGTAGCTTTTTTATTTTTACCAAATCGAATAATTTGTTTGCCGGTGCATTGCCAAGTTCCGAGTCATGACGGAACACTATAAGTTTCTGAGCACTCATAAGTCCGCGCGCAGCAGAACGGTCTTGATCGAACATATTCTTTAATGCCTCAAAAACAAATGCAAATCTTCTTCAGAGAAACCGGTTTGTTTCGCAAGATTGGCAGAGACAAAGCCATGACATACGTAAAGACCATAAGGCACTGTGGCTTTGCGACCCATTGTATGGTTTTTTCTCCTTTTTTGGTTCTCGGCCTCTTTAGGTGTAGCCACAGCTATGCGTGTTATAGAATGTTCGGAAGTAGCTATAGGATCTACAGATCGCGCGAAAGTAAGCTGTATAGGGCCACGTACCTGACCCGCATTTTTTCCAGTAGACATTACAGCTCCAAAAGTACGAATATCGTAATAATTTTTCACACACATATATTGGCGTGCTGCAACTGTTTTATCTTTCGCATTTTTCACGTTTGAGTCATCATGAGCCTTGTCTATCTCATTATTGAGAATAGCTTTTTCTTTGATAAAAATATCATAGCCTTCAGCCAAACTCTTTTGCAACCTGAACATAATTGCGAACTTTTCGCTTTAAGCAAACATCTGTAACCAATCCCATATTTGTTTCGGCATCTACACGTGGGAGATTTCCTGCATCAGGGTCTCCGTTGGGATTTCCATCTTGTACATCAAAAATGTAAACAAAATCAATTCTGTTTTTTTAATTCTGTCATAATAGTATATTTTTATATTTGTATTTTATTCATTATTATCTTCTTTCTTGGTAAAGAAATCCTGTCTCTGGTGATAAAATCCAATAAAGAAACGTCCTTGGTCTTGGAGATCCAGATGCGCAGGAAAACCTGCAGCAGGTATCTTATCAATTATCTCCTGCATTATTTTTTCATAATATATTTTCCTTTTACTTTTCGAGTTTCTCCAAATGATGAGCAGACAAATTCAATATTGTAGAAAATACTGATGCCGGAGTTGAACTCGCCGCATTCATATAACGTTCACGAATGCTGTTAATTCCATTTGCGTTTTCTTGAATCTTATCCAAGACTGCAAACAAGCGACCACAGAGGTAGCCTTGATTTGTGTTACTTTTGTCTAACATAATATCTATCTTTTTGTTGTTGTCGTTAATTCTATTCAGAAAAGCCTTTAATATTGCCATACGAGCTATTCTTGTCCCGCCTTTTTTCTCCACATTCGGCTCTTATACGCCGAATGCAAGCAGAAAAACAAAGTATATGGGTATGGTGTTCCTTGGAATACACTCTTAACAACAGCTTCGGCAAGACTCGGTGTTACCTCCGATTGTTTTCCGCCTAAGGTTACAGCTGCAAGCATATCCTTTATGCCCATGTAAGGTTTCTTTTCTTTACGCCCGTCAATTATTTTCATATCTTCGAAATGGCGCAGTATTTTACCGGCAAAGTCTTTCAACGGTATTTCCGACCAATAAACAACTGCAATACGAGCAACATTGGGAGCAAGACCAAGAATATAAAAACGGTCGTCCAAATTAGTTTTCAAAGTACCAGTATAAATAGATTCGAAAACCTTTCTTGCTTGTATTATATTTGCATTCGGATCATCCGTTTCTTCTATCTTATTCCCCAAAAGAGCAAACACACATTTTTCAGTCTGCTTTGCGGCATCATCTTTTGAAGAAGCCCAAAAGACAAAAGTTCGATTACCCACTCCAAACTTATTTTGCGAATCCGAACAAAGCATTTTGTTAAGTGCAGTGGTATAAGCAAACTCCGCTTCCTCGCTTATCGGAGCATTACCACACTTTTTTTACCATAAGAGTCGTATCCTGAATTTACTTGAAAAGCTACAAGTTTTGCTGTAGCCTGACTGCCCGGTATCATGGTAGAAGTGGTAGTTTCCACCATAGGTCCATATCCGCCTGTAACGATGCAAAATTCGCCGCATTTTCTTTCTTCGTTCTTTTGCTCCAGTTGCAATAGTTCTCTTTTCTCCGCTACTATTTTTGTATCTCCTTTAATTCGGAAAGAGAAAGTGTAATATTTTTTTTCGACAAGCTTTTTCTTTATGTCTTCCCATAAAGAATCTTGGGATATTTCAGCCAAAATAGCATCTCTCCCTTGACTGTAAAAACGCTTTATGGCATTTATGTCCTGATTTTCGGGTAAAGACTCGGATATTTGAGCGACCTTTTCCTTAAAAGTGTTGAAATATTTAATACTTCTGTCTTCACTTTCGTTTTTATCTGAGTACCCTAAGACATAGGCACTGTTGTCGTACAGATAGTTTGCCATAGCTCCACTTGACCGTCCCACATGTTTTTTCACAAGAAAGGTTCTCGCATGTTTTTTGTCTATTCGGCAATCTTCAAAGTACATGAATTTTCCTTCTATAGATAACACAAGAAGAAAACCTATTTCTTTTTCTTCCAATCCCGGTGCAGGAAGATTCTCATCCCTATGGTAATAATCATACAAAGCTTTCAGTATCATCTTAAAATCTCCTCGCTATTTAATGGTGGCACAGCAATTACTCCGTTTTTCATCTTTGCCCGATAAAACATTGCCTGTATGTTTTAGGATTTGTGAAATCCATGTCATAAAGCATTATTCCCAAATCTCTGTCTCCACCTTTTTCCGAAGACAAAGCCGGACATAAATTTTCATTTTCCGGGTCAACCAATCGGAAAGAAGCAGAAAATTCGCGCGTTCCAAGGTATGGTTGATTAAAACATTGCCCCTTTGATGCCCTACGTTCAAACATTTCATAATATTTCATAGGATTCTCGTCTATTCCCGGTTCGTGAACAAACTTACAACCTTTTGATTTACGCTCTGCAACAGAAACAAATTCCATTTTTGCCCATATACGATAACGAACATCTCTCAACAAAAGGCTGTTCTTTTGTTGGCGAGCATCTTCAATATATATTGGCGATAAACTTTTTGCACTTGCAACTGCTCCCACCTCGTTTCTGCGCACCGACTCCCACTTTATAGGATTCAACACTTCGATTTTTGTAACTTGCCAGTGTATGGCAGGCTTCCAAAGTACGGCTTCAAATATGGCGCGTGCCGCAGACGGCGTAATTACATCGTAGCTCACACGTTCTACTTTCAATTCGGGACGCGTGAAACAGGCCATTTCGCCCCATACTTCTAAACAAAAATTCTCTGTCTGTATGCTCCATTTTATATTAGTTTGCTTTGTTTGCTTTTTAGTTTATTATCTTTTTGCCTACGCGCCTCACATCTTTCTAACTCGGACATTCGGTATGTATTTTTATATTATAAGCGACTGCTCTGTCCAATCGTTTTCTATCCGCAATCCTAAATGTTCGTCATACTGCTGTTTATATTCCACAACAAATACGCCTTCGGCTTTTTCATTTACCACTCCGGCTTTTTGTAAAGCCGCAAAATCTGTCTTGTTAAGGTTAACACCATACTTCGAAAGCTTCTTCATCAATTTGTACGAAGGTCCGTTTTGCAGCAATTCGTTTATCAAATCCATGCTATCCCGCCAACAAACAAATACTGTCTGCCCGGCATCGTCTATAAGACGAAAATCTTTGGCTGCTTGGGCAAAAAACAAGTTTCCTAAGGCATAAAGAGAATTTCTTATATTATTCTTATCAAAGCTGTCGGTTCTGCAGTATAGCTGATAGAAATACTTTTTCATTGTTTCAGGAGAAAACCAATCGCTGTTCTCATCCAAACTCAAACGGGCATTGTTTGCGTCTTGGATATGTCCTGTTGGCAAACGATGCTCTTTGGACAAACTAAAAACATGAGTTGTACATAAATCCAACTTCCCTTCACGGTTGCATCTTCCTGCGGCTTGCAGTACGGAGTCAAGCCCAGCTTCCTGACGATAGACCACTGGAAAATCTATATCTACTCCTGCTTCAACCAATTGAGTAGAAACTACTCGGATTATTTCTTGGTTGTCATCTTGCAGCGCAGCCTTAATTTTTTTCTATGGTCTCACTTACATGAACAGGACACATCATTCTTGACAAATGCAAAGTGATTCCTTCTTGCGGCAAACGCTCGTATAGTTCCTTGGCATCCTTCCTTGTGTTTACTATACAGAGAACCTTTTTGTGCCGGCACAGCATTGCCGCAATTTCGTCATACGTTTTCCCACTGTTGTCTATTTCCAATTTCACACGTCTCAATTTGTCGTGCAACAGGAAGTCCTTGGGAATTATTTCCTCTATTTTTCCTATGCCCTCAAAGGATTCTCGCGGTTTACATCCCTCAATTAGTCCGCTCAACACCGGTTGGCTTGCCGTTGTGAACAGTACCGAAACATTGAAAAGCTTGTTGTAAGTTTTCAAAGAATCGACTATAGGTTGAAGAAACTCGGTGGGGAGTGTCTGCACCTCGTCAAGAATTATCACGCTGTCCACTATATTGTGGATTTTTCGGCACACTGACGGTTTGTTGCCGAACATTGATTCGAACAACTGCACGTTTGTAGTTACCACAATGGGATAATCCCAGTTTTCTGTAGCCAATTTCATTTTCTCGCGCAGTGTTTCGTCTTTTATGTCGTCCGTATCCACATTGCTATGATGTTCCAACACGTTTTCTTCGCCGAAAATATTTCTTAAAACCGATGCCGTCTGAACAATGATACTTGTATAAGGTATGGCAATGATTATTCTTTTCTGCCCATTGCTTATAGCATGTTTCACAGCCCATAACAATGACGACAAAGTCTTGCCTCCGCCGGTAGGAACAGTGAGACTATAAAACCCAACCGGCGACTGCGACATTTCAAGACATTGTTGTTGCACTTTGTTTCTTATTGTATTCACCTCTGATTCGCGTGCCGTGGATTTCAAGTCGCTCAAGAATTTTTTCGAGTTTAGGCAGCAGTGCATTCAAAGTTGGTTTGTTACCTCGCAAATTCGAAGATTCCCTGTTCATAAAGGCTTCGGTGTCGAGAAAGTCGGCATCAACAAGACACGAATACAACATGCGGCACAAATGATGGAAATCTTCTTTGGCAAGACTACAGAATTGAGGTTGATTTAGCGTTATCTGTGTTTTTACATTGCTTACTTCTTGCGGTATTTCCTTTCGCAATTCGCCATTTAACTCATCAGAATCGTGCAATCCCGTGTGATGAGACAAAATCTGATTCGCCAAAAGATTATCAATTCCCTTACCATACAGTTTCCTTGCCATAACAGCACCCACATACGCATGACGATAATCGCCCACTACTTTAATTTCGGGACGGTAGCCGCTCTCTTTCATTATGTGTTGCTGAAAAGCATCCGTTTCCTTGCCTTTGTCGTGAAGTTCGCCTAATGCCTTTCCCCACGAGGTCATACCAAAACTCCCTGCAAAACGTGCTGCAAGTTCTGCAACCCCGGAAGAATGTTCTTCATTGGTTTGTATCACCCATTTTTGCTGTTCCCGTCTTGGTATAAATGCGATATTATTTCCCCCATCGCCAATTTATTTTTTTGTTTGTGTTATACATTCACCCGGCATTAGGAAAGATACCGCCCCACTCTTATATCGATGCATTGACATGTATCAAACTTTCTGATAAAGAGGCTTTTTCTCTTCAATAACCGTTTGAGAAATCTTGTAATTGCCTGGTATTTTTTCATGAGCCATTAGACTATGATTTCACTTACAAATCTACGAAATCATATCATAAGATCCAAATTTACCCCCCGATTTTATAATACATTAACCCTAATTTAACACAACAAAAGCATTCATTGCGCCACATCATGGCTTTTTACAACTTAAACTGCTAAAATATGCGATACTTGGCAAGGTTTTCTTTTTGTTAAGTAGGATTGTCGTCAATTTTTACTACCCGCATGCATGTATTAATATTTAGTCAAAATTTTTACTCTTTTTTTTCTCTCTTCTTTTTTACCGTAAAAAATGGATAAATTCAATTTCTATGCATTCGGTTCAAGTCTTTGGTTTTCAGCAATCGACAATACGCAAAAAAATACAAGGCACTTGTTTTAAATTACAAGCCATATATTTTGAAATACATGCCTTGTATTTTTTACTAAATGCCTTATATGTTTTTGCATGTCTGAAAGGTGTATAAAAATCGAGCGAAAAACTGAATAAAATACGGCGGGAAACATATAAAACAAAGAAAAAACTTATGGGCTTATCGGGAAGCCGCATGAACATGTCGGGAAACAGCACAGACACATCAGGAATCCATATAACTACATTAGATTCCTTGTAACCACATTGAAATATATATTTCCTAATTAAGGAAAGAGTATAAAACATCCGCATGACGCAGTCAATATGCAGGATGCGGCAAACGGGAGTTCTGTTTTTATACGGGTAAAAAAGCAATCATCCCGGGACATGAGATTTGTCCCGGGATGATTGTAAGTTATTCGGGTTGCAATAACCCGATTTGAGTTGGTTATTTCACAAGTTTTTTCTTGCCGCCTATGATATAAATGCCTTTCTTTAAGCCTTCAACAGCTTTAAGTGCTTTGACGTTTTTCTTGACAAGTACACCGTCTATCGTATAGACATTCACAACTTCGGAGGTGGGCGATGTCATCACCGTTTTGCAGCCGTTGAGTGTTTCTGATGTGGTTATGACAAGGTCAACACTTGCTTCCGGATTGTTGACAACCTTTCCGGGGTCAATGTAACCGGAACGTCCGATGAAGAATTTACTGCCGGTGATGGATTTTAATGCTCCGTCTTGGAAATATCCCATGCCTTCTGTATTAATTGTGAAGCCTTCGAGTGTTCCTACCAGTCCGTTTGCCGTAACTGCGGCAGTGTCTACAACATCTGTAGGTACATTGAACTGCACTTGTACGTTAGGATGTTCACTGCTCTCGTAGTCGCCGGCTACAAGAATCATCGGCTCACCGGCTTCGAAGTCATCCTTACGGGTTAGTTCAAGTCTTGTACCGTCTTCGGTGATTTCAAGATTCTTCACGGCGTATGTCTTGAATTCGTCACCGTTTAGCGCATTGATAGAACCGCTTCCCTTTGTTGCCCATGGCAGTGTTACAACAGAAATACTGTTGCCTGTGAAGAAATTGAACTGTAAGATTTCGTCTTCTCCCACTTCTTCAAATCTCCACGACTGCTGATGGTCGCCGTTTGCAGGGTAATTGAGCACAAGGAATCTTGATCCGTCGGCTTTAAGGTTATTGAAAGGATCATCAACATTGGTTTGGCGCATTCTGAAGCCGCCGTTGCCTCCGTAGAAATATACTTTGTAAATTCCGGGAGTATGACTCATCAACGGCGCAAGGTCTGCTCCCTTGCCACGGTACTCACCCAAATACTGACCTGTACCCATGCTTTGGATGTAGTAAGCACACTCTTCTTCCTTGGCAGGCACAAATCGCCAAATAGCATAGGGATCGGATGCGTAGCTATACATATCTTTCATATATGTTCCTATGTGCATGTTGTCTCCAACGGATGTAGAAGCAAGAAAACGGGTTGGTCGGCACCGTATGCTCTTGTTGTGTTGCTTACAATGTTGTACCATTTATTAGGTTGCGGCATTGTTACATGCGAAACAAGTTCATCATAAGCATCGTTCAATTTCTTGAGATTGCTTGCTGGAGTGTTCTGCGGCGCATCGGAGGTATAATCGTTGTAAGCCTCGGAAATTGCGTTCCAGAATTTATCTATCGCGTCCTGACTATCTACAAATCCGAGCCCTTCGCCTACTTCTGCGTTTGTAGCTATTTCGTCCAATCGCGGATAAAGGGCTTCGATCTCACTACCGCCTGCATTTTCTTCTACGAACTTATTGAACGCAGCCAGCAGTCTGTCATAGGAAGTCCGGGTAGCCGTTCCGTTGAGATATTGCGGCGTTGCTTCCTGAATGGCAGCGAAAAGTTCCGCAGCAAAAGCCTTATTCCAGCTCTGAGATGTTACAGATGTTTCTTCCACGCCTGTTACACGATATAAGTTATACTCCGCATATTCGTGCATTTGGTGTCCGCCGCCAACAATATACGCAGCTCCGTCCGCACCTATATTGACTTGCGTTATGAAACGAACGTATTTATATCCGCCAATTCCCGTAACGATATAATGAAGTGAGTCGGTGTATAAATTGCTTAGGTTATACTCTCCATTATTCGTGAGATCTTTTTCCTTGTAATCGTAAAGAGTTGTCCAGCTATCGGCATCGTTAGAAACTTGTATTCTCATTTTTACGGGAGCTCTGTGCCAAGTGCCGTTTTGACGCATAACATAGTTTTACCTGAACCGTGTCGGGGAAACCGGATTCGTCATAAATACGAAGGTAATGGGGATTGTTCGGATCTTGCTCGGAATCTATTCCTTCCCAAGTGGAATTCCAATAAGTATTCTTGTCTCCGTCAATAAGATTCTGGAGATTCGTTCCCTCATTAGGACTCCAGTTGTTTGCATAAATCTGATCTACACTCTTTATTATAGGTTGGTCGCTAATAGCATAGTTGGTTTTTGAATTATAAACGGCGCGAGCTTCTTCGTAAAGCGTCTGCATCTTAATGTTAAGTTCATTGTCGCTTTCATTGGCTATCAGGCTCTGCGCATCTGCATCGTCTACTTGTTCAAGACTCCAAGAAGTGTCGCTATACTCACTATACTCACCTTGCGAGTTCCAGATTATAAGATAACTGCCTTCCTGATTCAAACCATTGGAATGATTTGCCGGATCATAGGCAAAACCTTCTATAAGTTCGTTATAAATATTCCACTTTCCGTTCGGCTTTATGATATTGAATTTTTGTTTCACCTCGGGTTGGTCAGAGAAATAGACTATTGCGGCATTAACAGCCGAAGAAGCATTGTTTATATACAAACCGTTCTTCGCGTTTTGCACCGTATATCCGCCTTCCACGTTTGTAATTTTCCAAAGTTGCGCAGAAGTTTTCTGATAATAGCTCCATCCCGGTCTTTCATCACTATATGCCGAGAAATATACATCGTTGTAATTATTATCAAACACATTATATTTGGAACGTATGCGATAATATCCGTCGGGAATAGTATTTACCGCTTTCTTGAAAGCCTCGCCCAAAGTAACAAGGTCTTGCGTAGCAGATTTTATTTCTTCGTCCGTAGCTTCCATGCCGTTTGCAAACTCACGTGCCACGCTGATTGCCTCATTAAGCTCGTCAATTTGTTCTTGGGTATGAGGTTTGCCTATTTCCGGTCCGACTTCCGCACCGTCTGTCAGGTTTTCATATTTCGCAAGAGCAATAATAAGATTGTCGCGAACCTTAGAAGCTTCGGCTTCCGCAAGTTGTTCGTCCGTTACAGGCACAATTCTCCACGCACCTTCGCCGCTAACACCCTTATCTGTCCAGTTTGCAATAGGACCTGAGGTATTTTCTCCCGCACCATGCCCCTGCACGTTATAAGTCCAGCCGGCACCGAGACTATGAATAATAAATTGTCCGTTGGGTGCAAGACGTTGAATGATCTGTGCCGTTTCAAAATTATCGCTCATGACAAGTGGTTCGTCAGCTACGTCAACAGTTCTATTATGATTTATGTACTGACCGGTTGCAAGGCTGCGTATTGAATAACCTTTGTCTTCGAGTTTTTTAATCTCCCACATGTGAAGCAGAGAATTCTCTTGTTTTTTTCCAACCCGGCTGATTGTCCGTTCGCGGTGCATACCAGGACATAATGTCCTTGTCGTTAAACACGGAATAAGCCGTCTGTATGAAATAAGTACCGTCCTTCAAAGGATTTATTACTCTTGTAATGGCTTTGTATGCAATTTTAAGTCTTTGCAACATCTGATTCATTTCCTCATCTGTGGCTGAAGGATTGCCAAGCAACTGCAAAGCATCGCAGTAAGCATTGTAATATTCGTTATATGCGGCTTTGTCTCCCACACATCCGGGAGCGTTTGAAAACACTAAGTCATCGGGAACATAAGTCAAAGCATCCACATACTCCTGAAGTGTTCTTCCCTCTTTTGCCGTGCCGATATGAAGATTGCGTACCTTTATTTCCACGCCCGAAGTCGTGCAAAAATCCATACGCATGCAGTCTCCCACTTTTCCCCAGCCGTTTATGGCTGTGTATTTCTCTAACGAGAGATTGAACAATGCCCATTCTCCTTCTTTTGTAGCAGGAAGTCTCAAATTTTTTATGGAATTTCCTTCCGAAAGGGGGTTGGGGAAGAAAATTTGAAAGTCGCTGATGTCAGTTGTACAACTGTATTCAAACGAAACTACGTTGGAATCAGCAGGGAGTGCCGTTTCAAAAACATTTGTAAATACATACGGATCACCTCCCGTGGTAGTAAAGGTGTACTCTTTCGTTGTTTCGTCATAGGACATCTCGATTTGGTTCATGTTAGCGGTAACAAAAACCGGATTAACGGTAGTGTTATCACCGCCACTCTCTTGTGCCACTGCCCTTAACTGCGGAAGCAGAAAAAGCAACAATAGCAACGCATTTAACTTCAGGTTTGAATGTTTCATGGTTTGTTTTTTTAGATAGTTAAACTTATTTTTTTTTTCTTTAGTATTTATTAATTCATGATATTATTTCGCCTACAAATATAACAAAAAGATAATACATACAAAACAAATATTAAGAATAAATAATACTACATGCATTTTTATTTTTATCATCCCTTTTTTGTAAGTTTGTGAAAAACAAGAACTTACAAAGACATATTTTTTGCCTGTTTTTAGGTGCCAAACAGCGTGTTTTACACGTCTTTACAGTTCGTTTCAGGCGTTTGCGCGTTTTTTTCATGTGCAATACCACGAAAAACACCACATACATCGCAATATCGATGAACACTATGGGAGTGAACGCCATGCCGCTCTCATATAGTGCGGCGTTGACGAAGCAAAACACACCGAAAAGCGAGAGTATGGTGATTAACGCCTGATGTTGCGACAAACCTGCCGCCATTATCAGATGGTGTATGTGGGTTTTGTCCGCGTCAAAAACGGATTTGTGCCTTGCTATTCTGCCAAAAGCCACACGCGCAAAGGTCAAACGTAGGGATTATCAGTATGGTGTACGACCACAAAAAGGGCATCGCCTCTGTAAGGAAGCACATTGGGATTGTACATGGCAAACTTCAGAGCGAGATAAGCTATTGCATATCCGAGTATCAGGCTTCCCGAATCGCCCATGAAGGTTTTCGTGCCTTTCTCCACCTTTCCGAACACATTATAATAGAAAAACGAAGCGAGAGTTCCCATCAGCGTGCACGCCATAATGGAATATACCAATGGAGCAATCTTCCAAAACAGCCACGCAAACACTCCGATAATCAGAAAACACAATCCGGAAGCCAAACCGTCTATTCCGTCAATCAGGTTAACGGCATTGACCACCACAAGAACAAGGAATACAGTGAGAGGATAGCTTACGAATGCAGGTATGGCGTATATGCCGAAAAGACCATAGAGATTGTTGAGATACAACCCGCATGCGGGGAAAAAACAGGCAGCTATGGTCTGAACAAGAAACTTGCGGCTTGCTCGCACACCTATTATATCGTCTATCACTCCTATTATATATATAATGAATACGCCCGCAATAAGTACGAACGAGGATATTTGCATCAACTTACTCTCTGACGATACAAATATATACGTCATAAGCGACGGAATCATGCCTACGAGCATTGCCGGCATAAACAAAGTTCCGCCCAAACGCGGTATGGCGCAATGGTGAATCTTTCGTGCGTTGGGCATGTCGTAAAGGTGTTTTTCCTTACAGAACCTCAGCACGTGAGGCATAAGAAAAAACGTGAAAAAGCATACTCACGACAAAACCTATAATCATATAAAGGAGCATATCAAACCTATTTTCTTTTTCTCTTTATTAAAAACGGTTATTTTCAAAGCATATTGTAAAATTTCACGGCAAATTATAAAGGAATGTTCACAAAAAGCATCAAACCGCGCATTTATCTCAAGCATTTTCGCCGGCAATTTGCAATAAGCCAGCTTCAAAAAGCCTTTCGGGAATATGCTTGTAGAACATATACGCCATTCCTCCCGCTATTGCGGCAAGCGTATCGGCATCCCCACCTACGGAAATGGATTTCTTTATGCAATCTTCGTAATCCGCAGATTCGAGAAAGGCAAGTATTGATACGGGAACGCTTCTTTGGCAACTCTCGTCAAAAGAATATCCTGCGCGCAAGCCGTCAATGGTGAAATCCGACCATTCCGGGTAATAAAAATCCAAAAATATTTTTGCGCACAAAGTCTTTGTCCTTTCCCTGTTTCAGATAAAATATCGCCAAAGACGTAGCCACGGCACCTTTTATGCCTTCCGGGTGATTGTGGGTGCATTCTGCCGTTTTTTCGGCGAGATATACGCATTCCTCTTTGCTTTTTGCCATGAAACCTGCGGCACTGCAACGCATGGCAGAGCCGTTACCATAACTGTTGTAAGGCTTTGGGATTAGGCTCAAAAAGCCATTTCGAGAATCTGTTACCGTATCCGCGCAAAAAATCATTGCGGCAAAACGTTTGCAGAACACCGTGTCATATCCTCGCCGTCCATTAACGCTTTTGCCACAGCAAATGTGCACACGCTGTCATCCGTATAGTCGGATTCTTCGCGGGTTATGTCAAGGACATCATAGTCTTTGCATGGCGCAAACTCGTATGTGGAACCGCAAATATCCCCCACAGCAGCTCCGAGAAGCAGATTTGTCAAATGTTTTGTGCGGCTGAATCCGGTTATGGTCAGAGCTTTTTCCAAAATTTTCTCATGATCGAAAGCCAGAGAGGGAAGTTCGGAAAGTTTGAACCATACAGCCTTTCGTGCATCATCGTTTCCTTTTACCCCACAAAGGGTTTCGCAGAAAACTACTGCGCAGTAAGCCACGGTTACAACCCTTTCGCGCGGATCGCGGTGCACATCCGAAAAAACGCCAATCTCTTTCCATTCTTCGATTTCCAGACCCGTCTCTTCGGAAAGCTCGCGCGAGGCACACTCTTCGGCTGTTTCGTCAATATTCATGAAACCTCCGGGAAAAGCCCACTTACCTTTGCAGGGATCATTGCCTCGTTCTATCAGAAGCAACCGACATTCGCCGGAACAATCCACGCCGAAAACCACACAATCCGCCGTTATGGCAGGATGAGGATACTTGTATTCGTACATCTTTCTATTGATGTTGAAGCCTCAAAAGGTCATTTACGGTTTTAACGGGGTTGAAAGTTGAAAGAGGTACCTCTACGAACACCGTATTCCAGTCACTCATTCCGCCATTCCAAAGTCCCGGCAGCTCAAGTGCCTTCAGTTCCTTTCCGTCTTTGGATTTATGCGAAATAAAGCCCGCCGTGGCATCAACATAATCGCGCAAATCGAATTTGTTTCCGTTATAATCCTTCACACCACAGACCAAATCCACGGGATTAAAGTAAGAACCGTTCTCAAACATCTTCTTGCTTTTTTCGTCTGACGTATCAATTTGTGAACTCTCAAGAATCTGCGGAGAAATACTGCCATCGTTATTAAACACAAGGAACGGTCCGCCGCCGGCTTCCCCTACGTTTCTCACCATACCGCATACGCGCAGCGGACGATTGAACTTGCAGAACAAATAATCGGCTAACTCTAAATTGCTCTCAAACTTCACGCCCGGACGAATGGTACAAAGCTCCGTTTCGAGGTAGTTCTTCATTTCCTTGAGCGTTTCGTCATCCGGCATACCGCTTTCGAGTTCTTCCAAATACGCAAACAGTTGTTTTTGTACCGACACAAGTTTTCCCGCAAGAAGCTTCTTGTAGTTCACAGTATCCTCCATTAATCTTTCGGGAACTATATTGTCAATATTTTTCACGAAAATAACGTCGGCATCTATGTCGTTTAAGTTTTCAATAAGCGCACCGTGTCCGCCGGGACGGAAAAGAATCGAACCGTCTGCCTTCCTGAAAGGCTTG
>VOFC01005778.1_pt1 | contig 19124 bp, 35 predicted proteins | sample 5384161 | NCBI WGS metagenome assembly VOFC01 (sample SAMN12384722, study PRJNA508395) | human gut metagenome | isolation source: healthy gut B | host: Homo sapiens
TTCTCGCGTTGTTAACACCAGTCAGTGCACCAGGATTCGGGGTTCCGTAACCGCCTTCGCCACCGTTATCAAATACAAGCAGATCGCCTTCGCCCGGAAGTCCTTTCGGAATCATGTAAATGATGCTGTCCGATGATCCAACCAAGTTTTTTGGTCGCTTCACTCTCGTTGAAATCCTATCCCACACGCCATACAATATCGCCTGTCTCTTTGCTGATAATGGCAAGAATGTTGGAGTTACGTGCATCGATGATGATGTTGTCCGGATGGAAACGCTCATCTCCCTGATCGTACCATTTGTTCTCGCCTAACACAGACATGTTGTTAATGTGCATCCAGTCGCCACCGGCTTCGCCCTGCAGGCATGGATTACGGAACAGTGCGTTTTTGCTGCCTCGTCAAATCCAAGCTGTTCAAAATGATCACTCGCCCGCCAGCTCCATAAAATGTTTCCTTCCCAGTCTACCTCAATGATCTTGTCCTTCCGATGATCAGAACATCTGTCATTTGTTTTTTTCCTCCCGTTTTTATATTTCCTATTATTCATACTTATTTAATAGGTTTTTGCATGTCATTGATACTATCACATCAAATAGGGGCTGTCTAATACACAAAAAAATAGCCAGCTATAGCTTTTGGCTATAACTGGTTTGAAGTAGCCCAAAATTATTCCAGGTACTGTCGCAGTGCTGTTACATATTCCTGACCAAGTTTGCTCAAAATCAGATTTTTTCTGGTCACATACCCAATCTCCATCTGATTTTCTTCCTGCGAATCGTCAAACTGTCCATCATTCCGAAACGGTACTGCACGATAATCACTGCCGTTTAATTCTTCACAGATCAGACCGGAACACAGCGTATATCCATTCAGTCCAATCATCAGATTCAGCATAGTTGCACGGTCATTTGCATGAATGATCTGACTGTATTCATTGGTAGGAAGCAATTCCTCCGCCAGATAAAAAAGAACTGTTATCGCCCTGTTCAAAAGACAGGCAGGGATATTTTTTTTCCAATTGCTCCATTGTCAAAAATGGTTCATCTGCCAACGGATGTCCTTTCCATAAATATACATAGGCTTTGCAGGAAATCAATGGATGAAACTCCAGATTTTGCTGATTTAAACAGTTTTTCCATAGATTTCCGGTTAAATTCACTCAGATACAACACACCGATCTCACTTTTCATAGTGCTTACTTCCTGAATAACTTCCATTGTCTTTGTCTCGCGGATTGCCAGTTCATATTTTGACATATCCAGTTTTTTTCGCCACATCAACAAATGCCTTTACCGCAAAAGAGTAGTGCTGGGTGGATACCGCAAATTTCTTTTTATAAGAACCGCCCTCTCCATAACGCTGCAGCAGCTGTTCATACTCCCGGTAAAGTTCCTGGCATACGCCAGAAATTCCACACCATCATTCGTCAATGTCACACCACGTCCGGTACGGAAGAAAATGGTAATTCCTACTTCTTTTTCCAGTTCTTTTTAATGCATTGGTCAGCGATGGCTGTGAAACATACAACTGCTCTGCTGCTTTATTTAATGATTTCGTTTCCGCAATGGTCAATATATATTTTAATTGTACAAAAGTCATGCTCATTCCCTCTTTCAAAAAAAATATCATCGCTTCCATATTGTGTAATACTCTTATGACGATGTTAAGGGTTGTCTAGCACCTTTATATCATACTGTAAAGATAGGATTTTCGCATTACCTATGATGCCCATTTATCGCCCATATAATGTTGTCAACTCTCTGATCTGATCTGCTAATTCTTTTTGTCAGACATCCCTGCTTCATCGCCACCGCCAGTTATTCCCGAGCGTAGATGGTGTATTGATCCTTGCCTCGCTTCCAAGCCCCAGATAATCCTGCAATGGGATAATGCATAAGTCTGCCACACTCGCCAGTGCCAGACGAATAAAATCCCAGTGAATTTGCCTCTTTGGTGTATTTGCATTATTCATATATTTCTGCGATAATTTCAGATCTTCCGGATCTAAAACTTTATACCAGCCGCAAAGGGTATCATTATCATGCGTTCCTGTATACACCACACAATTTTTTTCTCATAATTATGTGGCAGATAATCACTCTCTTCTCTGGAGTCAAAAGCAAACTGAATCACTTTCATTCCCGGAAAACCCGAATCATATAACAACCGGCGTACACCGTCCGTTAAAAATCCAAGGTCTTCTGCAATTACATTTACATTTCCCAGAGCATCTTTCAAAGCCTGCATCAGGCTCATGCCCTATCCCGGCTCCCAGTGTCCGTGTTCTGCCGTCTCATCCCCCGCCGGAATGCTGTAATATTCGTCAAATCCGCGAAAATGATCAATACGGATGCAGTCATACAAGTTCAGACACTGTGCGATTCTCCGAATCCACCACGCATAACCGGTCTGGCGATGATACTCCCAGCGGTACAACGGATTGCCCCATAACTGTCCGGTCGCAGAAAAATGCATCCGGTGGGCATCCTGCCACTGCCACAGGATTTAACTCCTCATCAAATTGAAACAGCTGTGGTTCCGCCCAGGCATCTGCGCTGTCCAGAGCCACATAAATCGGAATGTCCCCGATAATCTGAATACCTGCCTGTGCCGCATACGCATGCAGTTTTTCCATTGACAGAAAAAACAGATACTGCTGAAACTGATAAAACTGTATTTCATCATGCTGCCCATGCCATACCTTATCCAGAGCTGCAAAATCGCGTCTTTTTATATTTTTTCTTCCCATTGAAGCCAGCTTGCTCCTTTATGCATATTTTTATTACCATAAACAATGCATAATTTCCAAAGCCACCAGTCATTTTCCTGACAAAAGCAAAAAAATCATCTGACGGTTGCTTTTAGGAAACGATCACAGGCCATACGCAAAATTTTATATCGGTTCTGGTATAGCTTTGCATAATCAATGGATTCCGGATTCTTTCCAAAATCAAAACTGTCACACTCCGCTTTCGTCAGAAGCTGCTGCTCCACAAGCTGCTCCAGATCGATGAAATACGGATTTCCAGCAAAAGATGAAAAGACTGATACGGCGAATCCCCCATAACTTGTCTGTCAAGGGGCAGTACCTGCCAGCTTTTTTTGACCTGACTCTTTTAAAAATCTACAAATTGATAAGCCTCTTTTGAAAAACATCCTATGCCATATTTGGATGGAAGAGAAAATACCGGCATCAGAATTCCACTTGTTCTCATAGTTTATATCCTCACATTCTACTCATTTATACTTATAAAAAGTCCTTTTTGCTGCACTGTTGTAACAAAAAGGACCGTTTGTTAACCTTTGACCGCTCCTGCAACTACTCCTTCAATAATATATTTCTGACAGGTCAGATAAAATACAATGATCGGTAAAATTGCAAGTACAAGCATTGCCATCATTGCGCCCATATCAATGGATCCATAGCCACCGCGCAGATACTGAACTGCCATTGGAATGGTCGGTTTCTCACCGTCAAGTACCAGTGTCGGAAGCAGGTAATCGTTCCAGATCCACATTGCATTTTAAGATCGCAACTGTGATCATGGTTGGACGGACATCGGAACTATTACTTTTAAAATAAGTCTGAACCGGTGTACAGCCATCGATCATTGCCTGCTTCTTCCAGGGAAATCGGAATCGCCTTGATAAATCCACAGAACATAAATAGCGACAACCCGGCACCAAACCCCAGGTAAACTGGTATGATACCAAACATATTGCCAAGGTGAAGAAAATCTGTCACTTTAGACAGGTAAACATAACCATCTGAAATGGAACGATCATTGCAAATACAAACAGATAATACAATACTGTGGATAATTTATTATGTAACTTTCTTGTGATCCACCATGCGGCCATGGATGTCAGCAGCACGATCACGATTACAGAGCAGATGGTAATAAAAGCAGATCTTCCGGCTGCTACCAGCAGTCCTGTTTTCTGAATACCATTCACATAATTGTACATTCCGGAAAAAAGTATCCGTTGGCAATGCAAACGATTGCATCACTGATATAAAGTTTTTTTAAAAGAATTCATCAATACAAGGAAAATCGGGAACAGGAAAAGCCACAGCTAAAAAAGTGTCATCACAATCGTGATCACAATCCGGTGTTTTGATACTGCCGGATTTTCAATGATCTCATTTTTTGTTTTGTTTTCTCTTTTCAGCATTAGTTCTTCTCCAACCTCCTTACGTTCTTGTGAAGTATCTGTTTGTGTCAGTGCGATTGCTGCTACGATAATAAAAGAAAATAACCGCTTTTGCCTGACCGACACCTTCCCAGCCGTTCCTGTTGTAGAATGTCGTATAAATATCGTATGCCAGCATTGCGGTTTTTCTTTGCCGGTCCGCCTGCTGTCAATGCCAGGTTCTGATCGAACAGTTTGAAGAGTTCGTAAAGTGTCAGGAATGGAACAGACAGATGGTAACAGATGGCATTACCATCGGAATAATAATCTTGCAATGTCTGGAATTTATTGGCACCATCAATTTCAGCTGCCTCAATCAATTCGTCGGTATATTTTTTGAATACCGGCAATGTAAATGATCATCATATAACCGATCAGCTGCCAGTTTGTCAAAAATGACCATACCCCAGAAACCATATTTCGGATCTGCTGTGATCGTTACATTAAAATGTGCCAGCACGCCGTTGATCAGTAATTGCCAGATATAGCCAAGTACAATTCCTCCGATAAGGTTTGGCATAAAAGAAAATGGTTCGAAAAATATTAGTTCCTTTTAATCCCCCGTGTCAGTCCATATGCCAGGGCAAAAGAAATCACATTAATTGTAATTACGGATACAACCGTAAATTTCACGGTAAATAACAGTGCATTCATAAAATCTTTGTTCGAAAATGCCTTTACATAGTTTGCAATTCCAACCCAGTGTGCATTTGTAACTGTCGTAAATTTACAGAATGAAAAGCACGATTCCCATAATAAATGGGACAATAAAAAACAGGGTAAATGCAATCAATGTAGGTAATACAAAAAAAGAGCAAAAATTTTTTATATGTCTTTTGCATAAATCTCCTCCCTACGGATACAAATGTTTTCTTCCTAAAACAGAAGAGGAGACGGCCAATGACCGCCTCCTTCCCTTTGAGAATTCTATGTAATATGACTACTCAGCTGTTGCTTCTTTTTTCAGATGCCCATTCAGCCACTGTATCGGATACTACAGCATCCCATTTTTTGTTACCGTTTGCATACTCAGAAGAGATGCACCATAATCATCTTTGAATGTCTGGCTTGGGAATGTTGTAAAAGTTCCACGGTACCGTTGTAAGGAATCTCCTTCATGTATCTTACTACTTCCTGTGCTAATGGGTCAGAAGAAATCTCATCATCGCCAAATGTGCTGAACGGTGGATAAACTGAAGATTATTTATTTTATCTCTTTTCCCTTCATCAGAACTGAACACCCATTTCAGGAAATCCAGGGATGCTTTCTGATCTGCCTCAGATGCATTGCTGTTTACACACATGTAGTTTTCTGTACCGATGCACAGTCCCTGTGTCTCTTCGCCTTACTACGCCTGTATAGATCGGCATAAATTTCACGTTTTTCTTCTTTTACTACGTTACCACTTACTTTGCTGATCTGAGACCATGCCCAGTTACCATTCTGAACCATAGCAGCTTTTCCTAATGCAAACTCTGCCATAGAATCATCTACTGTCTTGGAACCAACCATTGTAGGCTCAACATTGGAGTTGTTCAGATACAGGTCAAAAATATTTTTAAAGTTCTCATTATATTTGAAAGAAATCTCGTCCTCATCTTTTACATCTGCATCTTTGTACTCATAGTAAATTGGAAGATTCATCAGATGTGTCTGCCATCTCCAGTCTTCACCTGGTGCAAAGGATGTGGAAGCAAATACACCATCAATGCCAAGATCAGCTTTGTGCGCTGTCATATCTTCTACAACAGCCTTTAATGTATCAAAGTTTTTGATATCATCCATGGATGTTGCTTTTGCGCCCGGAAGTGCAAAACAATTTATCCATGATTTCTTTGTTATAGATAATGCCGTAACCTTCTTCTGCAAACGGAATGCCGTATACGCCATCCCCTTCTGTGATCGCAAAGGTCTTTATCTACCAGCATATTGTAAAAAATTCAGTATCTTTCAGATCTGCACAATACTCTTTCCAGGACTGATATCCAACCGGTCCGTTGATCTGGAATAACGTAGGTGCATCGCTTTTTGCCATCTCTGATTTCAATGTCTGCTCATACTGATTGGATGCTGCTGTCTTTACTTTTTACTGAACACCTGTCTCCTCCGTATATTTTGCTGCAATTTCTTCCCACTGATCTGCAATCTCCGGTTTGAAATTCAGGTAATATACAGATCCTTCTGCACTGCTTCCCTTTTTTCTCAGCTCCTGCGGAAGACGTATCTCCATCTTTCGCTTCCCACCGCAGCCTGCTAACATACCGGTTACTGTCAATGCGGACAGACACATCTGCTCAAAAATTTTTTTTTCTTAAAAAATACCCTCTTTTTTTTTCATTATCGTATCAAGTGCGTACCTCTTTGATACTTATAATTTTATAGAAAAGAGTCATATTTAATACAAAAGATTTTCCAGAATCATGTTCTTTTTTCCACGATTCTGTAAAAATATCAAAATAAGAGATTGGTTCTTCTCCTGTAATGATCTTCAAAAAGCCAGTGTCTCCATATCTGTCATATCCTGCGGTAACTCCCGATGTGAATACGGTACATAGTCTTCATTAACATAAGACACATCTGCCTCTTCAATCAGCCGTACTGCCTGAATCCGTGAAGCATAGGCAGCCCAGTAAACAGGATCTCTGTCTCCATCAAAGCGAATCTGCGGCAACTGTCATAATAAGCCGATTCCAGAATTCTGGAATCTGTCTGTCGCGATAATGCAAAGCCAGCCAGATATGATCTGTTGTTGTAAACACAGCATTGCTGAAATCACAGTTTGCCACAAGCGGACGTGCCGTGATATCAACCCCACGTTTCTGGTACAGGTCAATTTCTTCGCTTCCATCGTGACGGTATCGCGCATTGTCAAAAAGTGCGGTCATAATCTTCATGACAATCTCTGGATGCTCATATCCTTTTCGCACCACGATACAGGGAGATGTTTTCCATATATGTAAGAATGAACTTCTCCATACTCATCAGCGATCACATATGGTTTCCACTCTGCCCCCGGATTTGCCTCCACCGCTTCTATCAGCGGATTATTCGGTGCCCACCACCAGCCAAAAAAAGCTCCACAGCGGTTATCACGTATCAGTTCTCCGATTTCTCCCGGTGTCCGCATCATATAATCCTGATCCAGAATACCATTTTCATATACCATCCATGAAGATATTCCAGTGCCTGCTGGTCTCTTCCGTTAATGATCCATAGACATAACAATAAATCCCCATCCTGTAGCCATATACCCGGATATGCATGAAAATGCGGCAAAAACAGGATCTACAGAAAAATTTGAAGAACCGTCTCCATACAGTGTTGCCACACAGGGCAGCCCGATATTTCCATTTCCTCCCGGATCATTTTCCCGGAATGCCTGGATGATCTGCTCCACATCAGCAAGCGTCGAAGGTTCCGGAAGTCCCAATTCTTTCCGCCAGTCTTCCCTCACCCAGAACAGATTACATCCATAATAAACCTGCGTGGAAGGAAGTGCCATCAATTTTCCATCAATGGTCACAGATTCCAGTAATTCTTTTCCATAACTACTGTACATGGATTTGATCCTACTGGAAGTTGCCTCCTGATAGGAATCTGATAAATCTTCAATCATGCCATATTCTGCCAGTTCCTCTACCTCCTCCGGACCAGATACCAACATCACATCCGGCAGATTATTTTCAGCAATCATCCGCTGAATATACAGATAATAATTTTCATCCCCCGACACTTCCAGAACATCTTCATTTTGTACATTAAGTGTTTTTTCAAATATCGTGTATAGGCATTATCCTCATAAGTATCGCCATCCGGCATACCGGAATTGCTGGAAGCCGTCATTTTGCCAGTGTATAGGTCACTGTCTCCGGATATGGTATCAGTGGTGATCTCTCTGCCTTCTCCCAGGAGGTGGCTGCCTTTTCATTCGCTTCCCTGTTCTGCCACACCACTGTCAATTTCAAATGATATCACACCGAGAAGTACACATATCATTCCGATGGCGATAGCCTGTGCTCCTCTTTGCTATGACTCATTGCTTTCTCCCTTCTGTACCTTTGGGAAATGCAGTAATACCTCCGTACCTTTTCCCTGTTCACTTTTGATCTGAATGGTATAAGCTTCCCCTGAAGCTCAGTTTCATTCTGTCGTTTACGTTTTTGACACCATATCCCGTCGCATGATATTCCAAAACATGTGCAAGCGTATCTGTATCCATTCCAACACCATTGTCACGGATACTGACATAAATCAGATCAGTCTGCGGATCCTCCCAGATACGGAACCAGATCTGATGATCCGGATCCTCCTTTTAATATCAAGGCCATGCTCTAACGCATTTTCTACGAACGGCTGGAAAATAAGTGAAGGAAGTTCATAATCCAGCAATTTTTCGTCTACATCATAATGCGCGTTAAAATCATTATCATGCATCCAGAGTTGCAGCTGTACATAAGCCTGAATATTCTGAAGTGCCAGCCGCAAACTGATCCAGGTTCTTCCTTTATTTAAAGTTGTCCGGTAAAATGCAGAAAGTGCAAGCGTCACCTGACTAATTTCCTCTTCGCCGGCTTCAATCGCTTTTCCAGTTGATCATCGACAGGAATTATACAGGAAATGTGGATTGATCTGAGCCTGCAGTGCTTTCATTTCAAATTCTTTCCGGGCAATCTGTGTTTCATAATTTTCCCGGATCAGTTCCTGGATCCGCCGCATCATATGATTATAGCTGTTGATCAGGATTCCCATCTCTCGTCCTCACGGTTGCTGTGAACCGTTGCCTGAATGTTCATTTCATCCATAGACTGGATTTCTTCTGTCAGTTCTTCTAATGGTCTGGACAAATATTTTGCAAATCTTCTTTCCAGCAGAATAATGCAGATCAGACAGGCACCCACCTGCACAGCGATCATCAGAAATGCTCTTCCGGAAAATGGACTTATGTTGGATTTCTTTTTGAAAATAAGTAACTGTCGCATCCATCTGATTCAGATTCTGCTGCACCCATAAATAATCCTTTTTATTCTCTCTAAAACTTACATATATTCCATTTTTATCTGTACATTTTTTCCCCGAAAAATTCCATATTTCATCGTTCTGCGTCTGCACATGAACACCATACTGTTCCACTGCAAGCTGGTTTAATGATTCAAATAATGTCGGAATATCCGTGCGTACTGCCACATAACTTTCAATTCCGGAATAACTTGGGATTTTGTATATTGAAATCAGGTCTAATGTGTTCTCGTCAAACACCCATTCCTTATCCCTGATTCCATCCCGATACCAGGACTCTTTATACAGATCCTTCAGCGGATGCGTTTCATTTCCGAAAGACTGCCGAATGCCCTCGGGTAGATTGTAACAGATTCCATGATCAGATTCTGATACTTCAACGCGCCGATGGTATTAGATACTTCCTGATACAGTTCATAACGCTGTGTCTTCTTTGTCGGATCGCACTCCAGAAAATTGATGACATCCTGGTTGTATACAAAATAATTCATCATCTGCTGGCAGGCATACATCTGATAATCTACAATCCCACAAGCCTGCTGCAGTGTATTCGTCATATCTTTTTCCTGTACTTGAGCACGGTGCGATAGGAATTAATACCAAGTGAAATGCCCAGTACCAAAACCGGGAGCATGCCGACCAGACACAGAATGGTCAGCATCTTTTTTCGAATGGATAGTTTATGAAAGAACTGTTTCAGTCTGCTCATCTGTCATTCCACCCTTTCGATACTGTTCCGGACTGCATCCACAATACTCACGGAAATTTTTACAAAAATAAGATACATTTGAAAAACCAGTTTCTTTTTACATATCTGCACAATCTTCATAGAGGTATCGGAAAGCAGTTTTTTGCCTGTTCCATCCGGTAATTCCGAATAAAACGGCTGACCGTATCCCCGGTTTCTTTCTTAAATATATAACTGAAATATCCCGGTGACAAATACACCAGTTCGGATAATTTTTCTACACTGATATCCTCACTGTAATGTTCATAAATATAACTTTTTGCCTGTGCAACTTCATTTCTGGCACCATCCTTACTGGCTGCCAGACGTTCTTCCATATTCTGGATGAGTGTTTCCACAAGACTTATCACTTCCTGCACAGATTGCATTTCGTATACTTTCTGAACCGCTGTTTCCAGTTTTTTCTATCCTGATGCTGATGCGTGAAAAATTCTTTTTTACCAGATTGGGAAACAAAAATCTCGTGTAAATCTGCGAATAGCTGCCCAGATCTCCCATACCATTTTTCAAAAGGTGAAAATGTTCCCACAGATGAGTCATATCATCCAGGCGGATATTTTCTATCATCCGGCTAATCGTTTCATCCAGGAACTGCTCACTCCCGGTATCTTCCGATACATGATCCGGTAAAAAATACTCTTGTTTCCTTCTGATAAAATTTATTTTCTATCAGACTTTCAAGCATCTGAAAACGATCCGGCAGTTCACTTCGATCCGTAACCGGCTGACCGACTGCCACATAAAAACGATTTCCAAACGTGTGATTCATCCATTCAGCTAAATCTGTTGCAAAAACTTTCTGCTCACATACGCCAAAAAGGACACAGAGTTCCTGATTCTGTGCCAAATTTAAAAAGATAATTTCTGCTTGCTATATTCTGTCAGTTTTTGAATAAAACTTCTTCTGATTCTTCAAAAAATTATCTTCACTCTCAATTAAAAACAAACCTCTGATCTGATCCCAACGGTCAATATTGATCTTTCCACTGATTTTATTTAACAGATCGGCATTTCCCTGACAAAGGTATCTGAAAAGAAAATAATTTTCCAGAGAATCCTGATTCCACTGACTGCGCTGCGCTTCGTTTCTCCGCTCGGTAATTTTCTCCACCAGAAGATTCAGCGTGTTTTCGAACTCGGCAGGATCCACCGGCTTCAACACATAGTTTGAAACGCCGGAAGCCATTGCCTTTTTCGCATATGCAAATTCACCATATCCGAAAAAATTACCATTTCCAGATCCGGCTGTAATTTGTGAGCCACAGAAACCAGCTCAATCCCCATCCATAAACGGCATTTTTATATCTGTCAGCATAATATCCACTGTCCGATGCTGCAAAATTTCGCAGGCCGCCTTTCCGTTGGCGGCCTCCAAAATTTCCATCTCTTCACTGCGCCGGTTCAGCAGAAAAAACGAATCCCCTTCCGCTCCAGTTTTTCATCATCTACTACCAGAATTGTCAACATACATTAATCCCCCAATTTCCATATATCCCGATTGTATTCCGGATGGTACGATCAGAAGAAAAAGAACCCCGCATTACTGATATTCGCCAGCATTTTCTTTGCCCATGTTTTCGGTCTGTATAATCTTCCAGTGCCCGCTCTTTTGTTCGGATATAATCTTCCAGATCCAATAGTGTCATAAACCAATCTTTTTTTTTCAGTTCACTGCTTAAACGCTCTAAATTTTCTTTCTTTCCAATTTCCATCATCTGTGACCGGTGATAAATTCCACAGCCTTTTGGATCATCGGATTTTTTGTATAATAATCGGATGGTCTGTAATCACTTTTTTTCATAATGTGCAATTACTTCATCACTCTTTGCACCAAAGATATAAATATTGTCCTCTCCGACAAACTGATGGATTTCTACATTTGCACCATCTTCTGTCCCAAGTGTCACTGCTCCGTTCAGCATAAATTTCATGTTTCCGGTTCCGCTTGCCTCTTTGGATGCAAGTGAAATCTGTTCTGAAATATCACATGCCGGGATTAGTTTTTCTGCTAATGTAACGTTATAATTTTCTACCATAACCACATTCAGATACGGGCTCACTTCCGGATCCTGATTGACCAGTTCCTGCAGGCAGAGGATCAGATGAATGATATCTTTGGCGATCACATAAGCCGGTGCAGCTTTTGCGCCAAAAATCACCGTAATCGGAGTCTTTGGCAACTTTCCCTTTTTTATTTCCAGATATTTATAAATCACATACAATGCGTTCATCTGCTGTCGTTTATACTCATGAAGCCGTTTGATCTGAATGTCAAACACCGAATTCTCATTCAGTTCTATTCCCTGTGTCCGTTTCAGATACTCTGACAATTGATGTTTATTTCTTTTTTTTATCTGTAAAAGATTCTGCAGTGATTGTTCATCCGATACAAACTTCTCCAGCTTCTTTAACTCTGCTGCATCTTTTTTGTATCCATCACCAATCCACTCCGTAATCTGATCTGCAAGCAATGGATTACAATGGAGCAGCCAGCGGCGAAACGTAATTCCGTTTGTCTTATTATTAAATTTCTCCGGATAAAGCTGATAAAAATGATGAAGTTCTGTCTTTTTCAGTATTTCTGTATGCAAAGCTGCAACGCCATTTACGCTGAATCCGTAATGGATATCGATGTGTGCCATATGAACCACATCATTACGGTCAATGACAGCCACACTTTCATCCGCATATTTTCGTCGTACTTTATCATCTAAAATTTCAATAATCGGCACCAGCTGTGGTACGATTTCCTGTGCTTACCATGAAATACTGCTGGTAAATACGAAGCTTTCTTCCATCTTCGTCACTGTCATCCGGATATAAGAACAATGTCAGGTTTTTCTCTATGTCTGTTTTATCAAACTTATCATTCTCATCAACGATGGATTCATCAACGGTTTCTACGTCGAACAAGCATAATTTGTTGGTACGGTTATTGTAACCTGTCACATCAATCTCGTACAATCTCGACTGCACTGTGCATTTTCCAAATGTAACAGGATATGTCACATCTGTTTTCCTAAGCCAGCTTTGATCCTTGATCCATGGATTTACCTGTTCTTTCTGCATTCTGTCTTCGAACACCTGCTTAAACAAGCCAAGGTGATAATTTAATCCAATACCCGCACCCGATAATCCAAGTGTTGCTATTGAATCAAGGAAACATGCAGCAAGTCGTCCCAGACCGCCGTTTCCAAGGGATGGCTCTACCTCAATCTCCTCAATCTCCGCAAGTGTCTTTCCGCTTTCGGTAAGCACTTTTTTGACTTCCTCATAGATTCCAAGATTGATCATGTTATTCGAGAGCAGCTTTCCAATCAGAAATTCTGCCGATACATAATAAATCTTCTTTTTCGTTTCTTCCATGCGACGGTCATCTGCCAACTGCTTTGTCAGGTTGAGCAATGCATAATATACTTCTTCATTGCTGCTCTGTGCGATTTCTTTTCCAAGCAGTTTTTCAAGTTCCTGTTTTACCTTCATCGTATACCCCTTTCGTTTTAACTTGAGCTTTTGTATGCCCTTTTGTAATAATACAATATCACGAATTGGAAACGTTTCTCTTGCATAATAATATCATAATATGATACTATTCTATCAATAAGGAGTGTATTGCCATGAAAGAGATTATAAATCCGGACTCTGCATCTAGTATCGAATTAAACGAGAACAAGATTCACTTTCAAAATGAATATCAATATAATACCTATATATGTTCGATTCCGATGGATTTTGCAAGTGTACCGGTTCACTGGCACGACGAGTTCGAAATGATCGTTATTAAGAAGGGGCGCGGATACGTTACCCTGAATTTTCAGAGATATAAGGTTTCATCCGGCCATTGTTCTCAGGGCAAATTCACACAGTCGTCCACATTCATCCACGCCTGTCCTACTATCCGAAAATTCACGATCTGATCCGGACAATGGATCAATTATGCAGTAAAAACCTGCCGGATATCAACTTGCGCTCAAAGGCTCTCTGTTTCTTTTCATGTTCCAGCTTCTTTCTCTGGACGAAAAAAAGAATTATCCAACATACAGCAACGGTCACTGGACAAGTTGAAATTCATCATCACTTTCACGAATGAACACCTGGAAGAATCTATTTCCATTCGCCAGATTGCCTCGGCCTGCTATTTCAGTGAATCACACTTCATGAAATTTTTTAAGACACATATGGGCATCAGCTATATCCATTATCTGAATGATGTCCGACTGGCACATGCCAGAAATCTGCTGGTTTCAACAAATCTGTCTATTCTGGAAATCGCACAGAAATCCGGTTTTGAAAATGCTTCTTATTTCAATCGGAAGTTCAAAGACAAATATGGCATTACTCCACGCCAGGCAAGATAAAAAATCGCTTAAGCCTCACGGTCTAAGCGATTTTTCTGTCAGGAAAGTTTTTTACATCCCCTGTCTTTATCTTCCAGTATTGATCTATACTCATATCGCGGAATAAAAAATTCCGCCTATCACATTTTTTATAATATTCCATAAAAATACGATCCATAACCATTGGAATCTGACTTTCATCCGGTTCAAACAAAACAATCAGATACTGCATGGAACTGTATCTGGTACAGATATCCACTTTTTCTGATTTTTTGCTGGATGGACTGTTCCATACACGCCAGAGCTTCTTCGATGCTTTCAATATGTATAGCACCCTCAGGTAGTATGTCCATAGTTACCATTACCAGATAGCACTGATAGTTGTGCCGTTCTCCCAGGCTGTTTATATATTCGTAGAGCATAGAAAATTCACGATAATTCAATGCCCACTATGATTACCACTTTCCCGTAGAGCTTTTTGCAATCATTCCCAGATCTTTTCCTGTACCGCACTCTGCAATAAGCTCTTTTTCTATCTGATCATAGAAGAATAAATCTCCCTTTCCGTTCTGTTTTACATAATACAGTGCCTTATCAGCCTTCGTATAAGACTCCTCAAAAAGGAGCACCTTTAGCAGTTTCACAAATACCTGCTGAAATAGATGCATAACGGATTTCAGGATCTTTTTTCTTTGTTTTCATTGAACTGTCTCAGAATTCCACTGACAATTTCTGTCAGTTCCTCCCGGCCGCATTCCGGCATAAACATCAGGAATTCATCTCCGCCCAGGCGACAGACCACTGCCTGATGCGTATATTCTGATAACAAGGTTCCAAGTAGTTTCAATGCCCGGTCACCGGCTTTATGCCCATAGATATCATTAATTTTTTTTTCAGGTTATCCATATCCAGAAATACCAGAAATCCACTGTAGCGCTGCATAAACTGTGCTGCCAGCTTTTCACCCTGGTTCCGCATCGGAAGACCTGTCAGGAAATCAAATCCTTCACTGTCTTCCAGCGTACACATGGTGCTTATGACATTCGTAATAAATTTTTCAATTTCTGTTTCTGCTTCCGTCAATCCATATTCCGCATTCGTACCAGCATACTTCCGTCCTCAATCACCAGGCGCCCTTCATCCAGTAACCGTAAAAAACGTATCCGTTATCTCCGGATCAAACTGAACACCTCGGTTTTTCTGAAACTGCTCATAAATCGCTTCCGGTTTCAGCATATTGCGATAAATGCGTCTTGACCGCATTGCATCATAACTGTCAGCGACAGCTATAATTCTTGCCTCTATTGGGATTCCCTCCCCCTTTCCGTCCATCGGATAGCCAGTTCCATCATAACATTCATGATGGGATCTGGCGACCTCCACCACATGTTTTACCAGCGTGATATTCTTCAAAATTTCCGCACCAATAATTGTATGCTCTTTGATTACTGCATATTCCTCATCCGTCAGTCCTGGCCGGTTTGTTCAAAATTGCATCCGGAATACCTATGTTTTCCAATATCATGCAAATGCGCAGCATTACGAAGGTGGAAAATATCTTTCTGCTTCCATCCAAGCTCCTTTGCGATCAGTGCCGAATATTCCGCCACACGATGAGAATGTCCACGGGTGTATTCATCTTTTCGCCTCAATGGTTGTTACCAGTGTCTGGATCATCTGCAGAGACATGGTTTCCATCTGCTTTCTGCGCTTTCTTATTCCTGTTGCTTGCGCTCCAAATCCCGGACTGACTGATGGTTCTGACCAGATTTACAAAAACAGCACCAGCATTCCAATTCAATGAAAATTCCTGAAATGGAAACCACAAAATACACCGCTAGCGATTCAACTACCACAGATGCGACTGCCACAAACAATCCGACCAGAATATAACGATTTTTCTGATATAACCGTGATACAGGTCGTAACAGACAGTTCCCGTCACAAGAATCAGTATCGCCGCCAGAATTCCCAGTGACACAGGAAGGGTCTGTATAAAATCGGCCATACCGGTCAGATGCAATATACAACACACCACAAAATCCAGGATTGTCACATACTCCATCCAACGCAGCAGTTTCCAATGCTGCTTTATCCTGTATACTATCAATATAATAAATAATTGAAGTATTCCAAGCATGATCATAAGAAAGCACAACTGTGACAATGCAGAAGCATTCACAAAAAGCTGCCGCAGTTTGGACTCTCCAAGCATCCATGCTACGCGCTAAAGCAGAATACACCATCCCAAATATTCCATATCAAATTTCGAATGATATACGATTCCAAGTGCAATACTGAATATAACTGTCACTGCTTCTGGCAAATAACAGAAAAAATGCAATTATCATTGTAATTCCATATTTTTTCAAAAATGTTTTCCCAAAGTTCTGACTTATCGCCACAGTATATTTCATTCACAACACCGGCATATTTTCCGGTATGGGTTGTCAGTTCAATTCTGACTTCTTTCCGGCATCAGCTGCTGATGTCGGACAAAATACATACCGACTGGCAGAATTTTTTCCGACTATCCGTGTATCGGATGTGTCATATTCTATCCGGAGTTTTCCATCCACATAAAACCCGATATCCTTGAAGGGAAGAAACGTATCATCAGGTTCTGTTCTCTGTAAGTTTCCGGAAGCTGCAAAGTAAGCACCATTGTCTCATTTTCTGCAACATCATACTTCCCGGAACAGTAATCGGCTCACTGCTCCCATCCGGTTTTTCCCATAAAATTTGTCCCTGATACATAATCCGCCTGAGACATTCCACTGCTTTGCTCGCTATTCCCAGTAATTGCGCTGCAATAAACCCAAAAAAAAACGATAAACATCAGTATATAAAAATACGCTTTCCACGTTTATCTGTTTTACCCGTCTGTTTCACCAAATCTCTTCTCCCAATCACAGATTACTCCTTTGCTGCGCATTTGTGCAATCTTCGCATCATTATATCAATTTTTCGTCAAAGTACGATATTTTCCGCATGCTTAGTGAACGGGAACATATCATAAGGATAAGCCCCATCGCTTTATACCCATGCCTGGTCAGATATTTCAAATCCCTTGCCTGTGTCTGCGGATCACAGGAAATATATACAATCTTTTTGGGTGCCAGCGTCACAACAGATTTCATAAACTGCTCGGTGCTGCCGCTTCTTGGCGGATCCATAAACACTACATCCGCTTTCTCTCCCAGAGCTGCCATTTTCTCCATAAAACGTCCGGCATCCTCCTGATAAAAAAACGGATATTTTTCATCTGATTATGCTTTGCATTTTTCACGGCATCCCGCACTGCATCCGGATTCAGCTCCACACCGATCACTTCTTTTCGCGGATTTTTGCGGCCACCATACCGATAGTACCGATCCCACAATATGCATCAATCACACGTTCTGTTCCGCTCAAACCCGCCAGTTCCATTGCTTTTCCATACAATTTCTCTGTCTGAACCGGATTGATCTGATAAAAAGATTTTGATGAAATACGGAATTTTAAACCACATAGCACATCTTCAATATATCCTTTTCCAAAATTGTAGTCTCCCGATCTCCAAGCACCATACTGGTGCGTTTATCATTCACGTTCAGTACAACCGTTGTAATCTCTGGATAAATTTGCGCAATGCCTTCACAAAATTATTTTTGGATGGCATCACCGGAGATCCCAACACAAGAACCACCATGATCTCACCTGTGGAAAATCCCCTGCCGGATCAGCACATGACGCAACAGGCCATAACCGGTATCCTCATTGTAAATTTTTATTTTGAAAGACTTTAATAAGCCACGGATATCATTGATAATGGCATCTGCCTTTTCATCTTCAATCTGACAGGCTTCCACCGGAACCACCGGTGCGTTCCTCTTCATAAACTCCGGAAATGATGGTACCGTCCTTTTTCCGTGCAAACACGGCATGCACTTTGTTACGATAATGATACGGATCTTTCATGCCGGTAATCTCGGTAGTTTTACAAAATGACTGCATCAGCTGCCGGACTGCTTTTTGCTTATCCTGCAGCTGCTTTTCATAGGGAATACCCTGATACTGGCATCCTCCGCATTTCTTAGCAGCCTTACAGGCTGCGATTCTATTTCTTTTCTTCCTTCATAATACGCTGCTTAAATTCTCCTGTTTTCTGACGCACATCATATCAGAAATGTATCTCTTCTGCAAGTTTCTGCATCTGATAATCTGCATCTGCCATGATATCTGCACACTTTTTTCAACCGTGCATGCATTTCCGGTGTGATCGCCTTGTCCTTTTTTATAGCGTAACTGATGCTCGGTACTTGCCCAGAAATTCATGGCAATGGTACGCATCTGCACTTCTACCGGAACCTGGCGCATTCCATCGGAAAAAAAAATACATTAATTTTTTACAATCAGATGCAGACTGCGATAACCATTCTCCCTTCGGTTCCCGGATATAATCTTTCACCTGCACCAGTTCCACATCTGTCTGACTGAGCAGCATCCGTGCCACTTCGTATACATCTGTAATAAATGGACAAATCACACGAATTCCTGCAATATCAAAAATATTGTTTGTCAGACAACTTAATGTCATAGGAAGACCTTTCCGCTCCATCTTCTTTGCAATACTCTCCGCGGATTTGATGCGGCTTTTAATATTCTCAATGGGATTACGATCATTGCTCTGCTCAAACTCTCTATTCAGAATCTGTAATTTTGTGGTAAGCTGACGAATTCCGGCTTCATAGATCAGCATCATCTGCTTGTATTGTTTTGCCAGATCCAGCTGATCCGCTGCCAGCGGCAGACAACTCCCGGCAGCTTTACCCGTTTGTTCGTTTTC
>VOFC01004709.1_pt1 | contig 19117 bp, 27 predicted proteins | sample 5384161 | NCBI WGS metagenome assembly VOFC01 (sample SAMN12384722, study PRJNA508395) | human gut metagenome | isolation source: healthy gut B | host: Homo sapiens
CGGAACCGGAGTTATTGTCGGACAGAACGACGATGAGCTCCTGATTGCGACAAACAACCACGTTGTCAGCGGTGCGACGTCTCTTTCCGTCAGCTTTATCGACGATGAGACGGTAGAAGGCCAGATCAAAGGTACCGATGCGGACAATGACCTTTGCTGTTGTTGCAGTAAAACTTTCCGACATCAAGGACGAGACAAAGAGCCAGATCAAAATTGCCGTGATGGGAAATTCCGATGACCTTGAGGTCGGTGATCAGGTTGTGGCAATCGGAAATGCGCTGGGAACCGGCCAGTCCCTGACGAGCGGATATATCAGTGCAAAAAAAGACCGTACGATCTCCAGTCAGGATGAGAGTACCGGCGAGACGATTACTTCTGAGGGACTGATCCAGACCGATGCAGCCATCAACCCTGGAAACAGCGGCGGCGCCCTTCTGAACATGAACGGTGAGCTGATCGGCATTAACGAAGCAAAAATACAGCTCCACGCAGGTCGAGGGCATGGGCTTTGCGATCCCGATTTCGAAAGCGGAGCCGATTCTGCAGAACCTGATGAACCTGACAACAAGATACAAAGTCAGCGATGATAAGGCCGCTTATATCGGAATCAACATGGCGGATGTCAGCGCAGATGTTTCCCAGAACTACGGTATTCCGACCGGTGTCTGCATCATGAGCGTTGTGGACGGCAGCCCGGCAGCCGATGCGGGCTTCAAGAAAGGCGATGTTATCACCACATTTGATGGAAGAAGCATCTCGAACGCCAAAGGCTTAAAAGAGACACTGACCTATTATGCGGCAGGCGAGACCGTAGATGTCACCGTACAGCGCGCGGACAACGGTGAGTACAAAGAAGTAACATTGACGCTGACCCTTGGCTCTGCAGCAGATATGCCGCAGACGAGCGGAAGCAGCAACGGAACCACAAACGACGGAACAGGAAGCTCCGATCAGAATGATCAGGGCATTCAGAATCCGTTTGGCAACAGATAAAAACTCGAAATAACTATTTCCTAAGAGAAAAAAGACGGACAGCACAGGAATATGAACGCCTGGCTGTCCGCCTTTTTCTGCATTTTTTGATATAATTTTTGAATTTGTAAAATTCTTAAAAAAAGTTGGTAATTTTTAAGAAAGTTTTTTACTTGTGACCCTATGGCTTTTGGGCTATAATCAAGCTAGACCAAGCGATCTATTACAGAAAGGAATTTGAAAAACCATGTCAGAAGAGAAAGACAGAGTGGACGGTACCGCGGACGAAACGAAGGCGGAAACAAAAGCTCTGACCATCATACAGAAGATACCTATGAAAAAGTCTGTTTCATGTGCCGCAGACCGGAGAGCAAAAAGCCGGAAAGATGATTACCCTTCCGGGAAACATCAATATCTGCCCGGACTGCATGCAGAAGAGCTTTGATACCATGAACCAGAACCCGGGCCAGATCAATGAGATGATGAATAATATGAACAACATGCCGAATATCGGCATGTTCGATCTCTCCGGGCTTTCCAACCAGATCCCGAACCGGCAGCGGGTAAAGAAAAAAGAAGAAAAAGAAGAAAACAAAAGAATTTTCCATCAAGGACATTCCGCCGCCGCACCGGATCAAGGCGATGCTTGACGAATACGTCATCGGCCAGGACCGTGCAAAAGAAAGTCATGTCGGTTGCCGTTTACAACCATTACAAACGTGTCTTTGCACCGCAGGACGGAAATATCGAGATCGAAAAATCCAACATGCTTATGATCGGACCGACCGGTTCCGGAAAACGTATCTGGTGCAGACACTGGCACGCCTCTTTAGATGTGCCGCTTGCCATCACGGACGCCACATCCCTTACCGAAGCGGGTTATATCGGTGATGATATTGAAAGCGTGGTATCTAAGCTTTAGCGGCCGCAGACAACGATGTGGAGCGCGCGGAGCACGGTATCATCTTCATTGACGAGATCGACAAGATTGCGAAAAAAGAAAAATACAAACCAGAGAGACGTCAGCGGAGAAGCCGTACAGCAGGGAATGCTGAAGCTCCTCGAGGGCAGCGACATCGAAGTTCCGGTGGGAGCCAACAGCAAAAATGCGATGGTTCCGCTCGAGACCGTCAATACCAGAAACATTCTGTTTATCTGCGGCGGCGCGTTCCCGGATCTGGAGGAGATCATCAAGGAGCGGCTGAACAAGACAGCTTCCATGGGCTTCCAGGCAGATCTGAAGGACAAGTATGATGGGGATAAGAACCTGCTGTCACAGGTGACCTTAGAAGACCTTCGGACTTTCGGTATGGTGCCGGAGTTCCTTGGCCGTCTGCCGATCGTATTTACGCTGGAGAGTCTCAACGAGGATATGCTGGTCGAGATCTTAAAAGAACCGAAAAATGCGATCCTGAAGCAGTATAAGAGACTGCTCGAACTCGACGAGGTGAAACTGGAATTTGATGATGATGCACTTCGCTCTATTGCAAGAAAAGCGCTGGAAAAAGATACCGGTGCGAGAGCACCCGTTCGATCATCGAGGATTTCATGCTGGATATCATGTATGAGATTCCAAAGGACAGCAGCATCGGAGAGGTTATCATCACAAAAGACTATATTGAAAAGACCGGCGGGCTGACGATTCTCCTGCGCGGTCAGGAAGTTCCAAAGTTAGAGCAGAAATAAGGTAACTGGAAAACACAGCGGAGCAGACGTGAAACTGGCGTTTTCTTTGAAATAAGAGATAAGAAAGAGAGGGTTTTAACTATGGCAGAGGATTTTTTTGGAAATTTAAGTAAAACACTGAAAAAAACAGTGGATACTGTGGGAAAGAAAACAGATGAATTCGTAGAAATTCAGAAGATCCGCACCCGTCAGCATGCGCTTGAGGATCAGATTGAGAAGAATTACCAGGATATCGGACAGATCATCTACAACCGCTATCTGAACGGCGAAGCATTCGACGAGAATCTTGCCGGCATCTGCAAAGATATCACCGATCTGGAAAAAGAGATTGCAGACTGCAGGGAAGACGTGGCAAACAAGAGAGGCCGCATCGTATGCCCGGCCTGCGGCGCAAGTGTTCCGAAAGATGCAGCTTTCTGCATGCGCTGCGGTGCTGCTATGCCGGAGAAGGAAGAAGAGCCGGAGGATGCCGAGTTTGTACACGTAGAACCGGAAGAAAAAGCAGAAGAAACCGAAGCAGCAGCGCCGGAAGAAGAGCCTGAAAAAAGAAGCAGAGGTACCGGAAGAGGAATGATCTGGACCCTGCTGCCGGGAGCGGTTTTCCTTGCAGACGGATGCCTGAAAAAGAAGGCAGAAGAGGAGTTAAAGGAAAATGAGCAGATCCCGGTCTGCAAAGGACATATTGTCCTGCGGAAATGCCATAACCGCGGTGTAGCGGGCGGCGGATTCGCAGACAGCACGAAGAAGGTGGAAATTCTCACCTTCTTTTTTGCTGTCCGGACTGTGGGCGCGTCTCGGAGCGCTGGCGGGCAGACGTAAGTGTAAGGCGAAGAAGTTAGGGCTTGCGCTTACGATTGGCGGCGGCATGTCGAACTCGTATGACCGGCATAAGAGAGGTTACGTGACCGACTGTGTCAGTTTCCGGTTTGGACCGGAGAAGTTCCGCAGACTTGTGTTCAATGTTTCTGATTTCTGTATTTTCTTCGGACTTGCGCTGCTGACGGCAATTTCCTGCCGGGAGTCCAGGTGATGCAGGATCTCCCGAAAAGCCCTGCGGATGGCGGGCTTTTCGGGGCAAAAAAAAAAATTTGAAATTTTTGAAAAATTTGAAAAAAGCTGTTGACAGATTCGGAATCATCTGGTAATATATGTTTTGTTGAACGGCACATGAGAGCCGCAAGACAAGAAATGCAGGAATGGCGGAATTGGCAGACGCGCAGGCTTCAGGTGCCTGTGGTCGCAAGATCGTGTGGGTTCAAGTCCCATCTCCTGCATTATTTTGCGTATCAGGAATTGGTCCACTGGACCAATTCGGATTACCCTGCCGGGAATGATGCAAAAACTTCCCGGCAGGGTCTTTTTATTTCTGTGCGGAGAAGATGTGCAGACGGGGAAAGAAAACAGACGAATCTCAGATAGTGTAAAATTGTTTAAAATTATCACTATTATCCATATTTTTCATAAAATCAAAAAATTAAAATTTTTTCAAAAAAGGTGTTGACTTTTCTGCGGAAAGCTGTTATTATCTATCTTGTCAAGCGGACAACCGCTAAGACAACTAAGAAATGCAGGAGTGGCGGAATTGGCAGACGCGCAGGCTTCAGGTGCCTGTGGTCGCAAGATCGTGTGGGTTCAAGTCCCATTTCCTGCATTCTTTTTTCGCTTTGCGTATCAAGAATTGGTCCGGTGGACCAATTCGGATTGCCCTGATGGGAAGTGTGAAAACTTTCCGTCAGGGTATTTTTATTTTTCCAGAAAAGAAAATAATTCCGACAGGACATTTTATGCCCAATACCACTTCAAAAGTATTCCAGAAAAGAAATTTCCGTAATTCGACAAAAATAGTTGAAATGTTTCCCTGGTTGTGATAGAATCTGAAAGATTAAAGTATGAGATGCATATTTCATACAAACTCAAAACCGAACGAAAAAGAAAGGAAAACGGTGGAATGATGAAAGCTTTTCTAATCTTAGAAGACGGGCATGTCTTTACCGGAACCAGCATTGGTTCACAAAAAAAGAAGTGATCAGTGAAATCGTATTTAATACATCCATGACTGGATATCTCGAAGTGCTGACTGACCCATCCTATGCGGGACAGGCAGTATGTATGACGTATCCTCTTATTGGAAACTATGGAATTTGTTATGATGATCAGGAGTCCTTAAGACCCTGGCCGGATGGCTATATTGTAAGAGAATTATCCCGTCTCCCCAGCAACTTCCGTTGCCAGGACACCATTCAGAATTTCCTGAAAAGTTCGATATTCCCGGAATCGCCGGAATCGATACTCGTGCTCTCACCAAAATTCTTCGTGAAAAAGGTACCATGAATGGTATGATCACGACCAACGAAAACTATCATCTCGATGAAATTATTCCAAAATTAAAAGCGTATAATACCGGAAAAGTTGTAGAAAAGGTAACCTGCTCTGAAAAATCAGTTTTAAAAGGAGAAGGCTTTAAAGTTGCACTTCTGGATCTTGGAGCAAAGAACAACATCGCACGTTCCTTAAATGAGCGCGGATGCGAAGTGACCATTTATCCGGCGCTTACTACAGCAGAAGAGATCCTCGCCGCAAATCCGGACGGAATCATGCTGTCCAACGGCCCTGGAGATCCGAAAGAGTGCGTATCCATTATCAAAGAGATTAAAAAACTGTACGATTCCAATGTACCGATCTTTGCAATCTGTCTTGGACATCAGCTGATGGCACTGGCTACCGGCGCAGATACCCACAAGATGAAATACGGCCACCGCGGCGGCAACCATCCGGTCAAGGACCTGGCAACCGGAAGAGTTTACATTTCCTCCCAGAACCACGGCTACGTCGTAGATACCGATACCCTGGATCCGAATGTGGCAGTTCCGGCCTTTGTGAACGTCAACGACGGCACCAACGAGGGACTCAAATACGTCGGCAAAAACATCTTTTACCGTACAGTTCCATCCGGAGGCATGCCCTGGCCCGCAGGATTCCGGATACCTGTTTGACCGATTCCTTGAGATGATGGGAGGTAATAAATAATGCCAAAGAATCCGAATATTAAAAAAGTACTGGTAATCGGTTCCGGTCCTATCGTAATCGGACAGGCTGCCGAGTTTGACTATGCAGGAACACAGGCCTGCCGTTCTCTGAAGGAAGAGGGACTGGAGGTTGTACTTCTGAACTCCAACCCGGCTACCATCATGACTGACAAGGACATTGCAGACCGTGTATACATCGAGCCGCTGACGGTGGATGTAGTAGAGCAGCTCATCTAAAAAGAGAAACCCGACAGCATGCTTCCGACCCTGGGCGGCCAGGCCGGCTTAAACCTTGCCATGGAGCTCGAGGAGGCAGGCTTCTTAAAAGAAAATAACGTCCGCCTGATCGGTACCACGGCGCAGACCATCAAAAAGCCGAGGACCGTCAGGAATTCAAAGATACCATGGAGAAAATCGGCGAGCCGGTAGCGGCTTCCCTGGTTGTCCATGATGTACAGGCTGGTATCGATTTCACCAACAAGATCGGTTACCCGATCGTGCTTCGTCCGGCATACACCCTGGGCGGAAGCGGCGGCGGTATCGCTTACAATGAAGAAGATCTGGTTGAGATTCTCCGAACGGACTCCGTCTTTCCCGCGTCGGCGAGGTACTTGTTGAAAGATGCATCGCGGGCTGGAAAGAAATCGAGTACGAAGTAATGCGTGACAGCGCAGGCAACGTGATCACCGTATGTAACATGGAAAACCTGGATCCCGTCGGCGTGCATACCGGCGACAGCATCGTAGTGGCTCCGTCCCAGACCCTGGGAGATAAAGAGTATCAGATGCTGCGTACTTCAGCACTCAACATCATCACCGAGCTCGGTATCACCGGCGGATGCAACGTACAGTATGCGTTGAATCCGGACAGCTTCGAGTACTGTGTTATCGAGGTAAATCCCCGTGTCAGCCGTTCTTCTGCACTGGCAAGTAAGGCGACAGGTTACCCCATTGCAAAGGTAGCAGCGAAGATCGCACTGGGCTTTACTCTGGATGAGATCCCGAACGCCATTACCGGAAAAACCTACGCAAGCTTCGAGCCGATGCTGGATTACTGTGTTGTAAAAATCCCGCGTCTGCCGTTCGATAAGTTTATCAGCGCAAAACGTACTCTGACCACCCAGATGAAAGCCACCGGCGAGGTCATGGCCATCTGCAATAATTTCGAGGGCGCTCTGATGAAAGCCATCCGTTCCCTGGAGCAGCACGTAGATTCCCTGATGTCCTATGACTTCAGCCACTTGTCAAAAGACGAGCTGATCGAAGAGCTTCACATCGTAGACGATATGAGAATCTGGAGAATCGCAGAGGCGATCCGTCAGGGCATCTCCTACGACGAGATCCACGAGATCACCAAAATCGATGTATGGTTCATCGACAAGCTGGCTATCCTCGTTGAGATGGAGCAGGCATTACAGGCCAAAAATGAGGAGCTGGATGAGGATTACCTGGTAGCAAAACTGGCAGGAAAGACCGAGGAAAAAAGCATTAAGAAAACAGTATGATATTTAAGGAGTTCAATTTTTTTCTGTAGCAACCTTACAAAAATGATTTTGATAATTATCATCCATCGCATAAAGGCCTCGATTTATATACTTCGATATCACCCTCTCTAAAATAATAACTGCATCATCCGATATTCTAAACACGTCCGACAATTGATATATTCTATTTCCAGTTATTCCAAAAGAAATAACAACCAATATAGACCATATGATTAATGCACCTCGGATATCCACCCAACCTTTAACTCCATTAATAATTCGATAAGAATTATAGTTCCGTAAATAATAAAACCACTTATTGAATTCAAGCATTTAACCGTCAAACGATCATATTGAAAAGCTATTGCAATTTTCTCAGGAGCATTAGCATATCTTGTTGAATAAACACTGGAAATATTAGAGCAATACAAACCTAAGATAACACCTGCAACACCCAATTCTCCAATGATGACATTTGCAAAGAGGTCCTTATTTAAAGGTAAACTTTATGCACGCATTTGACAGGTAAATATCAAACTGTCGAAAAACAACTGCTAATATTAGCCCCTAAAGGAACCAGAAATGAACTTCTCTAAAAGAATCTTTTTAAAGGATTTATACTCTTTGGATGACTGTCTACGATTATAAGTCACATAAATTATCTTTTTAAATCTGAATATCAAATTAAGCAGTTTTTTTCGTATCTTCCAATATCTTCTTGTTTTCAATATTTTTCATTCCTCCCATATTTTTATTTATAAATATTAAAAAGACTTCACATGTTTGTAATCCCTCACATTACTAACTCCATTTCACACTATTTCCTTCATCCGCACCACCTAAATCATTCAACACATATTATTTTTTTCATTTGTCCCAAATTTTCAATTATCTTCCCCTCTTGAAATCTCTTACTCATAACTTCACAACTCCTATTAAATCTTACGTTCTGATAGAAAATTCATTAAGAAAAAGGCAATGAGCGTTTTTAATTTATTTTGGTTTCTTTTTTCTTAAAGAATGATATATTATAATAACTTTTGCATCTGCACGATATGTAGCATTCTCATCAAATTTTCAAGTGTATGGTATTTTACTTTAACTGGGAAATTAGATGGCTATTTCGAATTTTTCTTAAAAGAATCTTTCCAACTTATTTTTTACAGCTAATACCAAATTATCTTTTTTTATATCATCTATAGACAAATCATTGACCGGTGTTTGTGATATCTCAAAAATGTCCATGATATGATTTTACTTGAGGGTTCTTCCGCATTTATCCGTTTTTAGCATAAGGTAATATAATTTTTGCAGATAATAGGTCTATGCCACATCGTCCATACATAACACGCTTGATCATTTTCGTCCCTATTGTTAATTCCTTCAATAAAACCATTACTTAATGGACTAACGACAGCATTTTCTACTGCATCTATATCTTTTTTTTTAATCCTTTTATGAAGTTTGATATCGGTACAAATTTACTGTGTTCATAACGTTCCATAAATAAATACAGCAATGGTAGACTACATTTAATAAATATTTTTCGAAACTCTATAATGGTCTCATAAATTAAGACACTTTTTCGGACAGATCTTAATGAATCTGATATACTTAAATTAATACATAAGAAAGGATTCAGTGTCATGTCCAGAAAAAAGAAGAAATTTTAGTGCAAAATTTAAATCAGACCTTGTGATCGAGCTACTCAAAGGGAGAAAAAGATCTCAATACCTTAGCAACAGAAAACAATATTCAACCAAATCTTCTCCGTAACTGGAAAGAGAATTCTTGAACAATGCTTCTACTGTGTTTGACGACAAACGTGAGGAAAACCTCAAGGAAAAAGCTTGTCGAAGAACGCAAGGAAAAAGCTGAGTATGCAAAAAAGTTGGTCAGTTAACCATGCAGGTGGACTGGCTCAAAAAAAAATCTGAAGAAATTTGCGGACCTGACTACGAGAGTAAATTTAGTCCGAAACCTTTTGACGACTAAAGAACTTCCTGCTTCTGTTGGCGCCAGCTTACTTGATATCAACCGTACAAGTATTTATTACAAAGGATCTCCAGTATCTGATGATGAACTGGCATGCAAAAGAGATCATTGATCATCTCCATACGGATAATCCAACCTGGGGTGCAAGACAGATGTCTGCACAATTAAAAGCCAGAGGATATAGAGTCGGTCGTCGGAAAGCCAGACGATATATGAATGAAATGGGGATTGATCCAATCTATCCCAAAAGATGAACCTTTCTAAACGTATGCAACAGGCATAAAGTCTGCCCGTATCTACTCCGCAACGCTGTCATCGATAAGCCAAATCAGGCATGGTCCATTGACATTACATATATCCCAATCAAACACGGATTTCTGTATCTGACTGCAGTGATCGACTGGTACAGCCGCTGTATCGTCGGATGGGAAGTAGATGATACTCTTGATACCCGAATGGTGCTCAATGCATTAAATAAAGCATTTAAGATAGCCAAACCTCAGATCTTGAACTCAGATCAGGGATGTCAGTTTACCAGCCAGCAATATATCGATTTTGTAAAAGAAAATGGTATCCGTCAGAGTATGGATGGAAAAAGTCGTTGGGCTGATAATATCATGATCGAACGATGGTTTCGAAAGTTTTAAGTATGAAAGAAGCTTACCTGACACAATATAATAATATCAAAGAAGCCAGAGCAGCTATCAAACGATATGTTCACACCTATAACTTTGAAAGATATCATTCTGCATTGGATTATCACACACCAACAGAATATTATTATCCTGCAATGCTGAATGTCATATGTAGCTTAATTATCTGTAAAAGAAAACTAGTTCATCTACGTACATCTCTACAGATACAGTAACTTATCAACCTATCAGTTCATTATGAAAGTCTTAGATTTTTTTGTCTTGACAACTGAACCACTATAACTTTTCTAACTCTTCTTTTTTTATTTTAATATGTTTTTTTTTATTTTTTCTTTTTCAAATTATTTAAGTCACATATACTCTTTATTTCGTTATCATAAACAATATCTTGTCCACATCTTTGAAATAAATCAATCAAATTTAATATTGTTTTATATCTTTGAATTTTAATATCTATATTTTGATTTTCTACCTCCAACTCTAATATAGATTTCTTAATGTTATTTATTTTTTCTAATTTTTTTTATTTTCTTTATATTTTTTATATTTGAATCTAATAGAGTCACCTATAAGACAAGATGGGAGTAATAATGTAAAAGTCATTAAAAACATTCCTATTAAATCTCCTAGTCCGCCATCATTATAGTTTCCTTCTAAAACAATCTCTGAATACCATGTACAAAAAATCAATGCATATATAAATGAAACACTACCTGCTATTATCCAATTCAATGGTTCTTCATTTATAAATATAAAGCAACATATCATGGCAATTATACAGATAAAAATGCCCCTATCATTGTTACAGAATCTGAAGTTAATGTATATATCGTTATCGCCAATGGACCAATAAATCCAAAAAGGATTATAAAAAATACTGTTAAACATGATTGCCCTGTTGAATTTTTCATCACTACACCTTCTCTTTTACTTATAATAACTTCTTATGCCTAATCAAGAATCACCTTCAATTTTCAAATAATATAATGTTTTATCTCTGCTATACTACCCATTCTTAATTTTTTATATCATTTTGTAAAATATTTAACTTTTCTTCAGCATTTGTTTTTATTTCAAACATTGTACTATTCTGAACTTTTAATCCTAATATATTTTGACTACTTAGTTCTTCTATTTTTTTAATATGACATAATTATTTTCTTTGTATTTTTTGTTATACAAACTATAAATTGTTTGATCTGTACATAATGTTAAAAAGATCTACAACTCTTTTTATTTCTTTGTTATTCTCATTAATTGAAAGCATGCTTATGATTTTTTCATAAATCTGCATTTTTTGTTGAATTTTAGATTCTACTTGCATTAATATTTTTATTTTTCTCTTACAATTAATATCATCTATCAATTTATATATTAAATCATCATAGAACATCTTGAATATAAATCCCATCATTCCTTGAAGTAAAAAAGAAATAGAAAAAATTTAATCCATAGTGCAATATTTATCACAGAAATCAATAAATTTAATATTATATTCCATGTCCCATCTAAATTTAATAATTTAAAAATAAATGGATAACTTGCCCAAATGATTTGAACTGCCATTAATATTGTAATATTATTTGTATTATATAAATCTTGTGCTTCTATTTTTGTCCAAATTAATAGTAGCAGAAAAAATAATATCCAACATCCACCAATAATTCCTAATATATATTCCTTTGTTTCAATTTTTTCATAGCTTTCTTTCTTCCTACTTCTCATATTATCTACGGTCATATTTACATTCTTATTTTTTAATAATACCACTAGCTTTTTTCTCCTTTAAAGTCAATTAGTTGCAATCTACTCTTGTCAAACTTAGCTTCTAATACTAAATTTTCTCCATCTTTAACATAAATAACTACATACCTTACTGGTAACAGAGCAAATAAATCACGAGCTATTCTAATTGAACATGCTACTACAAATTCGTCATGTACTTTATTATTTATTACATTTTCACTTGATTTCGTAAGGTCCCTGGGAACTTAAGCCTATTTATGAACGGAACAACTCTCTATAAAAAAGTGTCGAAGACACTTTTTTTATGGTTTCCCACTGTATTTTTTCAATGATAAAATTAATTTTTTATAGAACTTTTCCTTCTTAAGTTGACCACATTGGTCACTGGACATTAAGCCAATTATTAAATGGTATGTCTACTTGTTAAAAACGATTATACTATCTTTTTTAAGTTTAAACAGCTCTATTATTTCTGTTCCCTTCTCATGAACAAAATCAATTGTTTGCAATGTATTTTTATCAAACTTAGCCTCTAATACCGACATCTCGCCACTTTGTGCATGAACAATCACGTATCTTACCGGCAAAAGTGCAAACAAATCACGTGCTACTCTGATTGTACATGCAGCCACATATTCATTGTATAATTTGAATTTGTTCCGTCTGATATCATATCATTATGCTGGTTTATCTGGAATTCGACCTCCATAGATTTAGGATTGTCCGTACCAAATTCAAATTGACTTCCATAATCTAGCAGATCATCTACTGGTCTCATTTTCTCAATGGTTTCTAGATACGCATCTATATCTCCGGACAAAATTCTGTGAGAAATACCTTTCAAAAAATTCCACTTATCTTGTTCCATAAACACATCATCTGCAGTTGTGCTTATTAAAAGTTCTGTCCAATCTACTGGTTCATCACTTTTTAAATACAAATTTCTGATTTCATCCTCTGAAATCAATTTCGGAGCATTACCCATTGTTTCAGTTTCATTGTTGATTCTTTCTTCAGGTTCCTGTATCACTTCATTCTTCACAAATCCAGAATTTATGTTTTGTTCTTGCAGATTCAAAATATGATTCAATACTATCATTGATTTCATATTCCTGAATAGGCTGTGATTCTCTGATCGTATTCTGATTATAGTATTGATTTTGAACGTTTCTTTGTGTGTTAACTTGTCTATTTCCTCCCAGTCTTTTTGTGTCAGTGTAATAAATACCGCTTCCAGGTATACCAACACTAGTCGTCACTTGTCCTTTGGTATTTATTGTCTTATGATATCCTTTTCCACCTACGCTTACACTCATGCCAGTTTTTCCAAAGTTTAACTTTAACACCCTTACACAACGTAACGCTTTTTCTAAATCGTAATCCCATAATTTCACATCCTGTCTATCACTACAATTGTTTTATCATCATCTGACCCATTGTTTCTTGCTTTGTCTGCAATTTCTTTCATTGTCTCCTTTGTTTATATCATCAAGTATAAAATCTTCAAGTTCATCTATTGATACATACTCATGTATTCCATCTGATAATAATAGTATTCTTTTTTACACTGATTCAATGGTGAATATTCATTCACACAAATACCTGTAGCATATTTTTAGATTTCCACCACCCAAAAACAATAGGTTATCTCATTCTTATTACATATATCTGCTTCTTCAATTTGCTCCTCTGTCAAGCAGCCACTGATATGTTGTCTGATCTTTTTGTGAACTGTTTTAAATAACTGCCCTGCAAGCCATACACTCTTGTATTTCCAATATGAAAAATATAGCAAGTATCTGGTAATAAAATTATTCCTGTAAGCGTAGTTGCCATGTTTTCTTTTACCTGAAACTGTTTTTGCATATTCCAATAGACCTGTATTACAGTTTTCTATAAATTGATGCAGTTCTTCTGCTGTAATATCCTCTATATTAATTTTATCGAACTGATTTAATATATATCGGCTAGCAAGCTCTCCACCTGCATTACCACCTACACCATCTGCAATTGCTATCAAAGCTCTGGAATTTATCTGCGTTTCAGAAAATGAATCAGATATAATATACTCATTCAATAATGCTGCATCTTCACATATTACTTTTTTTATATCCTTTTTCAGAATAAATAATTACTCTCATATTGCCACCTGCCTCTTAATTTCTTACACATATTATTCTTCTCTATCCCCATGTGCTTCTGTGCATTTTAATGAATACGTCATATTTTCATTAACTATAGACTCCACCACAATTTCACAATCAGAGAATAACTCATGGTCAAACATGTACCTAGAAAGAGGATTAATAAACATACTCTCAACAATGTTGCCAATACCTCGTCCACCATTATCCAAATTTCCTATAGCCGCATTTAATAATGTGTCATGTACTTGATCTGACAACACAAGCTTAATTCCTTTATCCATTTTCAAATTGTTAATTATACGATTTATCTGAGAATCAAAAAATTTCTCCAGCAACACTTTCTCTGATGAAATCAAACACAACGATGTTTTCTCCGATTCGATTCAGTATTTCCGGTCTTCCCAATTCCAGCTTAAAATAATGCTCTATGCCTTCTCTTACTTTAGATTGAACTTCTTCATAAGACATATCAGAAGAAACAACCTGCTTACGCTCACCACTGGCAGTTGTCTGATATATTCCGAGATTGCTGGTAAAAAATAATAATTGTTTCAGAAAAATAAACTGTATTACCTTGTCCATCAGTCATTCTTCCATCCTCCAATATTTGAAGGAACTTATCTAAAATAGACGGATGTGCCTTTTCTATCTCATCAAACAACAGTATGGAAAAAGGATTATTTTTACAGTATTTGTCAGCTGTCCGCCTGCTTCATAGCCAACATATCCCGGAGGTGCTCCAAGTAATTTCTGATCACTATGTGATTGTCCATACTCACTCATATCAAATCGAATGCAGCATTTTTCATCGCCGAATAACTTTTCCGCCAGAGTCTTTGCTGTCTCTGTTTTACCAGTACCAGTCGGACCTGCAAAAAATAGTACTCCCTTTGGCTTTCCGTGCGATGCTGTTTGAACTCCTGACATACCTGTTACTGCACGTTTAATAATATCAAGTGTTTTAACTATCGCATAATCCTGTCCCTTTACTCTTTTCTAAAATCTTCTTCCGCTGTTTGCAATTCAGAAATGCTTAATTTATTCCATGGGTTATCCTTAATTCCATACTTATATAAATCAATAACATCGCACATATCTTTAATATGTATTCTTTCATTTTTACACAATCTTCTTAAGCCATTTAATTCTGTAAAAACTGAATCCTTCGGTCAATGCAACAAATCTATCCTGAATCTTTTCAAGTTCACTTGGATTTTCGTTATAGTATGGAAACTCATCTACATAAATATCACCTGCAAAAAAGGTTGAAAATTGTCGCCTTTACAAGCAATTCCCTCTCTTCCTTTTCAGGAGTTCTTAATGTTATTGTTTTTACATTCGGATTATCCAAATAAAACCATGCCGGTATATCATTAATTTTATTAACAATAAGTATGACCAGATTTTTAAAATTCCCTGTTCTGTTTTTTACATCTTTTCCCTCTAAAGAGGCTTGCATTAATACGGTAAAGCTGTCAACTTCAGACTGCTCCATATTATCCGGCGAAGTTATATATCTTGATGCAAAATCCATTATTACAGTAGTAGCCTCTTGGTTCTGCGTTATAGCTGTTCTTGTAAGTCTTTTGCCGCAGTTGCATTTCGTCCTCTAAACTCTGCCGAAATACAACCTGTCAGATACATTAGTCTGTACTAACTGTGCAAATTTCTGGATATATCCTTCTTCACAATTATTATAAAATCCCTAATACTAGCGTAGAATACAATATTCTGATATCCTTCATTTTTTAAATGATAATGCAAATACTCGGTTAGTCTCAATATACTACCCTGTTGCATACCGTCATCTCCGGAATATTGATATTTATCCAGCACATTACCTTCTAATATTACAATTGGCTTTATTCTGTCAAAAATATCAAGTTCCTTTTGCCACTTAGGAGTAAAATTGCCCATTTATATATCCTCCCTAATTAGTCAAGTTGTTTTCCTTTAAAATAAAGGATTTTTAGTTATTTATCTCAGATGAATGAGCATGTTTTATGGATATTTCTCCTGTATCCAGTACGAAAATAGCTGTTTTAGGGTATATACAAAACAAAACGTCTTCTTTGTTCTGTTTTAATGGCCTTGTATATTCCCTTCCATCTATGGCAACGCACCTCCCGTATCTACCAGGATCTACTCTTTATATGTCCTAACTTCCTTCGTTCTGCCTATCCATAATCCGGGTGTCAGCTTAGCTCCTCGTCAGGGTCTTGCCCTCTGGAATTTATTCCTGCCGACTACTCGCTCATTCTTTGTTTTTATTACTGACTTGCTTTCTGTAACAGCATCTTTTTAGATGGACGTTTCCCATTACAGTCTGCTTTCTTCATCCTTTTACGATGATCTTCTTTTTCTTATGCTACTTTCAATTGTGGTCTCTTGATATCTTGCAGCATCTTTGCTCCATCATAAGTTACTCCCTTTGTCAATATCGCATAAAAGATCCTTAATGCTTTACATGCAACCGCTATAACTGACTGCATTTTCTTTAATGAATTCTTTCCCCTGGTTTGATAATACCTGTGTATTTCCTTAAATTCTGTATTCCTCGCAATCAATGATATGGCTGCTTCATACAGTACATATCTAAGGCGTTTTTCTTCCTCTATAACTGATATGACTTTCACCTTTGTGTTTTCCTGAACTACACTCTACTATGGCATATCCTGCCAGTTTCTGAAGCTGTTTCGGATTATCAAATCGTTTGATATCTCCTACTTCTGCTACAAATCCACTTACTGTCTTCATTCCAATCCCTTTGATCTCCAACAGCTTATCGATATATGGAACTTCTGACAGTTTTTTCTTCTATCAGCTCCATTAATTCTTCTTCCCGCTGATGATATATTTCATAATCATTCAGCAGTATCTTCAATTCAATCCTTGCGCTATCACAAGCTTCCTGACTTCCTATACTGTGCTCCGCAGCCGTTACCAGGGTCTTTGCCCTCTTTAGACCAGCTGCTCTTAACTTAGCATCCCGCCAGATCTGGTTAACTCCATCAACTCCCAATTTTACGATATCTTTCGGTAACGGTGCTACCTTCAAGATCATAAGACCACTCACAGCTCCCGGATTTTTTATAAACGTCTTTTATTTCCGGGAAATAGATACTAAACCATCTTGCAATACGATTCTTGATCCTTGTGATTTCTTCCTGGGCTTGAAGCCTCAGATTTGATAAGCTTCGGATCTCTGCATAAACACCTGTTGGTATATATGGATACGAAAACCTTCCTTCATTTACCAGTGCCGCAATCGTTTTGGGATCCTTACGGTCATTTTTGTTTGGATTATTATCATCCAGCTCTTTTGATTTTTTTTACATGATGTGGATTCACATGAACTGGTTTCATTCCGTTGTCCTGCAGGTATGCTCCTAGATTGAACCAATAATGTCCTGTTGGCTCCATCCCAGGAATCACAACATCTTTTTCCATATTTCTCTGCCAGTTCCTCCATCCATACTTTAAATGTCACAAATCCTGCTTCATTATTACTGAATTCCAATGGCTTTTTTGAATACTCATAATTACGCCAATCGAAGGCTCTTGCATAGTGTGTTTCACTTCCTACATCAATTCCAACTATCATGTTTTTTCCGTAATAGATTCAATTTTTTGCGTTCTGTGTGTTATACTTCATTTCAGATACCTCTCTGTTTAATAAGATTTTTTACTAACCCGCAAAGTCAGTAAAATTGCTATATGTGTGTTTCAGGGTGTTCTTCTTCAAACCCCATACAGGCAGCCACTTGAACACAAGTTCCCTTTTTTAAGTGTCCTTCTTTTGTCTCTATTCTCTCTTTTTCGGCTTGATCTTCCATGTAAATGGTTTTCCATCATTCTCTTTTAATCTTTCATTTTTTTATCATGCACTTTTTGATTCTGGTTTTATCATACATTCTATACTTTGCTTTCTGATCCTTTATATCCCCTTCCGTTCCAACATTGATTTCCTCTCTTGTTTCATCTGCAATCTTATCGTATGCCTTTACAAATCCTATCCCTGAAGCAAATACCGTAGTTGCACTGAGTATGATCATTCCAAATAAGACACTTACAGAAATTCCTCTTCGCAACCTTCTTTGTTGTCGATAAGATTTCATTCGTTCCATTCGTAACTTTAATACTTCCTTACTCTCATATAACCCGCTGTTGTATATCTTCCATATCTGATCTCTTCCATAGAAATATCTATGATCGTAGAAAAATATCCCTTTACATCTGGCAGATATTCACATACTGTCCTGTCACAGTATGTTTCTCCCCATGATCTAATTGATAAAAAACATCCTTTAACGCAGGTTGAAACCAGTATATACAACAGATAATGTTCGCCAAGTGTTTCCAAATGAGATCATGATGTTTATAATGAATCAATTCATGTGTAAATATCATATTTAGCTGTTGCCGGATCATAAATTCTTGACAGAATGATTCTTGGTTTCAAAACCCCATAACATTGGTCCGCCTGCTTTTTTTTCTAAAGATCACTACTTGAATTTCTTTATGAACCTAACTTTTTGATATGCTTTTTTACCATACTTTGAATTTCATCTCCACATGGATCTGCATTTTAAAAATATTTCCATGTCAGATAATTGATATCAATATGTCCACTTGTGTTCTATCAAACGTCCTACGGCCTTCAAAAGATATAAAAGATCGTTCCAAGCAGTGTACATAGAATATTCGCTAAATATTTTTATTATGATTATCATCAAATCAAGTCATCTAAAAGATCCTCTTAACTTTCTTCCCGTCTTCTTTTTGTCAGTTTCTCTCCTAATGCACTTACTAATCGTTTTACCAGATCCATAAACCAACGATCTAAAACTTTCTCAGCTTGATATTTCCCCATATGACTCTTCATTGATCAATGATAGCTGCACATATCTTTTCTTCCTTTTCTTGGTAACTTTTGATATATCCTTCTCTTCTAGCCGGAACAGATATCCGCGGATACTTGTTCTTTTATAATCTTTATTGAGCTTTCTTTAACCATTTCTGTCAGATCAAGAGAAAAGGAACTTCTCATGATAAATTCCAAATGCATTGCATGATTCGTTCTTCTAGTCTGGTTAATTCTTCCCATTTCGTATTCACTCCCTTTCTTTTTTTATGTTCTACTGAGTTACTTCTATTTTAACATTGTTTTTGTATAACACAATATATTTACAAGTTATTTTTTTTCAATAAAATAGTATTCTATGAAAAATCACTGAATCCTTATAATTCATGAACTCAGCGATTTATCTACTGTTCTCCAATCAAAACCTTCTTTTTGCTAAAGACAAATCCATAATGTCTGATTGCATCCACGACCGTCAATGCCGTCACTGCTCAACAATGCATAAAGATTCCAACAACATCGGTCAAAGGCAGCAATACGTAACT
>VOFC01007223.1_pt1 | contig 19117 bp, 38 predicted proteins | sample 5384161 | NCBI WGS metagenome assembly VOFC01 (sample SAMN12384722, study PRJNA508395) | human gut metagenome | isolation source: healthy gut B | host: Homo sapiens
CAAACGCTTCGTTCAGTTGCGTATTGCTGCCACCAGCGAAATCAGCCACCGCCCGCGCGATTGGCGAATCAGCGCGTATTTCTGCCACGCAATCCGTTTGGGAATCTCGAAAATCACCAGAAAACCATGCTCTCGTGTTCAGCAGATGGAACCCTGATTGACGCTCGCGTAGACCATTCGCCCAGATGCAGCGCATACCCGCTCGCTTCATAAAGCAAATGCTGCGCGCGGTGAACATGATCGTCATCATCGCCACAAACGCCAGCGCGATCACCGTCCGCGGCGAATGTACCCACAGGCTCAATGGCCGCGCAGGGTCGCCCCGGCAGCGTATGCCGCTTACGCATGGCGAAGCTCCTTCACACCCGGCGCAGTACGCCGCAAGGCTGACGGCAAACAGCACGCCGTAGCTTCGCCAGCGCGGCGCGCAGGCGTTCCGGCGACAGCCCGTCGTTAAACAGGCTCGCCGGATGCGGAATGTTCAGCCCCAGAAACCACTCCGCCGCGTCCGCGCCTCCAGAGGTAATAGATGAACGACAGGGATGGTAAACGCCATCATCTTATCCGGAGACCACGCGGCCGTCGCCAGTGCCGTCACCGCCCAGACCGCCGCCGAAAACGCCATGCCCCGCCGCGACCGCCGCATACATCGGCAGACCGTAGCAGACCGTGTACAGGTCGGCATACACGCAATCCTCCGAAAATAAATCGTATGCACGGCGGCGCCGCCGGGATCGCACGGCAGGGCAATCCTGTTCCAGATCACCGCGTGCAGCGCAAACGCGCTCGTCGTCGCCAGCGCCGCCGCCAGCATCGAGGCCGCCGCCTTGACGCCGACATACCGCGCCACCGAGCCGCGCGCATGCCCGCCAGCGTGCCATGCCGCGTTTTGCAGCTCGTCCACCTGACTGGTTGCGTGCGCAACGGATGCGCAGAAGGAACAACGGCATGAAGCCGCCGAAGAAAATACCGCCGACGGATAGGCTCAGCGCGCTTTCGCGGTATTCCATGCTTTCGCCCACGCTGATGGCGTTCAGCCAGGAGGAGAGTGAATAGCCCAGCAGCGTCAAAAGCTGATGGCGAAGGCCATCCAGTAATTTCGGGATTTGAAGATGGATTTGATTTCTTCCGACATGGTTCTGCCCTCATTTTTTCACCTTGTCCCACGGGATGAAGCCCTTGTAATCCGCATCGCCGAAGCCATCTTTGCTTTGATCGTTTATATCCATCATTTTTCCTGTCTGCGCGTTAATTGTCAGCGTTCGGAACCCCAGATTCCCCGATTGTTTCCATCTGCGCATGCATCTTAAAAAGCGTTTCATCATCATATGCCACCCATGTATTCTTCGGATTGTCCATATACGCACACTCCATGACCCACGACGGCACTGCGTAATAGTCTGCCTGACTGTCAATCTCCAAATCCTGCCGATAGTTCATATGCCCCGGCTCGTTATAAAGCGCATATCCGAACCTCAGAGTGTACACTTTTTGAAGATGGCCGGACTCGATTTCCTTTCCAGATTTTCAATCACCGTTTGTAGCGGACAAAGCAGGAATATCTTCGGCCACTCTTTTTTGCTTCCTTCATCGTCACCAGCAGAATGGAATAGCTTTCCTCATTCATCATCATCATGGTAAAATCCGGCATATACATCGGCCATCCCGGTTTATTGAAAACTTCTCATCGCATGGGTCATAATCGGCAAGCCATTTCATTTTCGCCCATAAGCGGATATAATAAAATGGCGGTGTAACAGGCTGCATGGTCGTCTGATTGATATTGCACATCATATCAAATTCCATCGGATGCGCATATTCAAAATCGCCGTTCAAATTAAGTCCGTTTCTTTCAAGAATTGCCGCCATAAACTCATACATTTCGCGTACCGTCAAATCGTTACCAAGCTCCGCACCATACATTCTATCCAGATCAACAGCTTCGCCGAAAGTATGAAAAGAAATGTGTACGCCGTCCACCTTTTTTCGCTTCACATTTTTCTACCGTCGGAGATACGGATAATTCTTCTCAATGAAGAATCGGCTGGATTCCGCTTTTCTCCACTCCAAAGCGCCGATTGATCTACACGATAGCCTGCGTCGGTGATTTTGATAATCGGCGCAGTTTCTTCCCCGTACACCTCCACGTCGATATCCACAACCGTTTTCCCGCCCGTACCTATCGGTATAAGTCTCGTGCCACCCGTCCTTTGCCTGCTCTCTGATCTCCGGCGGGGTGTAGTATTCCTGCGCCAGCGCAAGCGTCGGCAGAAGGGAAACGCGGTCAGAAGCGCCGCAAACTGTTTTTCATGTTCGTTTTCTCCTTATTTCACCTTGTCCCACGGAATGAAGCCCTTGTAATCCGCATTGCCCCAACCATTTTTACTCGCATCCATAGGGTTAGTTACTTCGCCGGTTTGAGCATTTATCATAATTACTCGAAATTTATCAGTTGATCTTTCGGTCGTATCGGCACCGCCATCTTTAGCTAGTTCCGCTTCGAGACTATATGTTTCTTTAGGATTATTGATGTAGATACACTCAAGCACCCACGACGGAACTAAGTAATAGCAATCAGCATCAAGGGCTGAACGTTTTCCCTTTGGATAGTTCGGATCGTTATATACGGAATATCCAAATCTAATAGAAAATACTTTTTCGAATATGACCGTTAATGATTTCGCTCTGAATGTTTTCTTTTATGGTTTCAAATGAACATAACGGAATATCTTCTGCAATAATCTCCTGTTCTTCTAAGACGTTAACCATAGCTGTGAATTCGTTTTCGTTTCTCATCTGAAATGATATATTAGGCTCATAATCTGGCCAGCCTCTCTTTGTATTGAAAGAAGCTATTTTCCTTGTTAAAACTGGAATTCCATAAAATTGTTCATAGAGTCGAACTAAATAAAAAGCGGTTGCCTTTACTTCTCCCGTTGATTGTTGGATATTGCATAAAACATCAAAAAAACGCGGTCTTTCATAAAAAAAATATCGCATGGTATTCCCTGTTCTGTTAGTAGCCTCTTTACAAATGAATACATTTCATTCAGAGTTAAATCATTTCCATAATCCGCGCCGTATGGTTTATCCAGATCAACTTCAGTTCCATAGGAGCGATAAATATGTGTCCTTTTCCACCCTTTCTTTTTACATTAGAGACCGTATCATATGGACAATTTTGTACAACGTCATATATATCGTATTGTGGAAATCCAGCTTTGATTAACGGTGCAGTTTGTTCTCCAAATACATCGGCATCTATATCGACCTGTATTTCCCGCCCGTACCTATCGGTATAAGTCTCGTGCCACCCGTCCTTCGCCTGCTCCCCTGATCTCCGGCAGGGTGTAGTAATCCTGCGCCAGCGCAAGCGTCGGCAGAAGGGAAAGTGCGGCCAGAAGCGCCGCAAACTGTTTTCATGTTCGTTTTCTCCTTATTTCACCTTGTCCCACGGAATGAAGCCCTTGTAATCCGCATCGCCCCAACCATTTTTACTCTCTGTATCCATAGGGTTAGTTACTTCGCCGGTTTGAGCATTTATTGTAAAGCGTTACAAACTTGTCTGTGGTTCTTTCGGTTGAGTTTGAATCATTTTCAATCTGTTCTTCATCGTAGCTATATGATTCTTTTGGATCATTGATATAAATGCACTCAAGTACCCAAGACGGGACTAAGTAATAACAATCAGCATCATATACTGAACGTTGTCCTTTGGGAAAATTGGGGTCATTATACAGAGATATCCAAATCTCAGAGAAAACACTTTCCGAATATGTCCGCTGACAATTTCATTCTTAATCTTTTCTTTTATGATTTCAAACGTACACAAAGGAATGTCCTCTGCAACAATCTCCATTTCTTCTGATGTATCAACGATAATTGAAAATTCATCTTCATTTCTCATCTGGAACGCTATATTAGGTTCATAATCCGGCGAGCCTCTCTTAACATTAAAAAGAAGCTGTTTTACTTGTTAAAACCGGAATTCCATAGACTTGCTCATAACCTGGACAAATAAAATGCTGTTGCTTTTTACTTCTCCTGTCGATTGTTGAATATTGCACAGGACATAAAGAACTTTTGGTCTTTCTCATACAGAAACATATCATTTGGTATCCCCTGATCTGTGATGAGCTTGTTATATACGCATACATTTCATTCAGCGTTAAATCATTACATAATCCGTGCCATATTGTCTATCCAAATCTACTTTGAGCCCATAAGAACGATAAATGTGTGTCCCTTTTTCCGCCTGTTCTTTCACATTGAAACTGTATTATATGGGCAATTTTGTCCGCATAGTATATATCGTGTTGTGGAACCAGCTTTGATTAACGGTGCAGTTTGTTCTCCAAATACATCGGCATCTATATCGACCTGTATTTCCCGCCCGTACCTATCGGTGTACGTCTGTGCCATCCGTCCTTTGCCTGCTCCCTGATTTCCGGCGGGGTGCCCAGTAATCTGCGCCAGCGCAAGCGTCGGCAGAAGGAAAGCGCGGTCAGAAGCGCAGCAAACTGTTTTTTCATGTTCGTTTTCTCCTTATTTCACCTTGTCCCACGGAATGAAGCCCTTGTAGCGCGCGTCGCCATACCCTTATAGCTTCGGTCAAAAATAGTCAAGCATTTCGCCCGTCTGTGCGTTGATCGTCATCATTCTATTTTCGATTCCCAATAAGATTGATAATCCTTTTTAGGATTCTCTACAAAAGCGCACTCCATCACCCACGACGGTACGAGATAATAGCACTCCGCATCAAGCCCCGAAGCCCTTTCCACGTTCTTGATATTCGGATCATTGTAAACGACATAGCCGAATCTCAGCGACACGACATTCTGAATAAAGCCTGCTTTAATTTGTTTTTCTGCACTTTGAATAACTTTTTCCAGCGAACAAAGCGGAATATCGTCTGCCAACACCTTCTTTGTCTCAACGTAAAAACCCGATATGTCATATTCCTCTTCGTTCTGCATAACCAACATCATATTCGGCATGAGATATGGTCCTGCCGATTTCAGATAGGACTCTGTTACGGAGCACCAAATCGGCATATCATTTTGCTTTTCTCTTAAAAAAGATTATGTATATGGGGGGAACCAAAACTTCACCGTTTTTTCTTGGATATGCTGTATCCGACGCTGAATTTATACGGCATTTCGTAATGCCACTCATCGCTCGGTACGCCGATTTCGTTCAGTTGCGCCTTCACGAAATCATAAATCTCGCGAACAGTCAATCGTTTCCGTATGCCTCTCCGTATTTTTCTTCCAAATCTATCTTCATGTCGGCCACATCTTCATAGAGATAGCAGGTTTCTCCCCCGCGCTGTTTGAGCCGCGCTTCTTTTAACTTGCCGTTTGGCAGATTCTGTTGTGCCTGAAATTGACGGTCTTTTTTCATCCTCAACGTTCAGCCAACCGACCTGTAAAATCGGCGCGTTCTCCCCGCCGTACACCTCCACGTCAATATCTACAACCGTTTCCCGCCCGTACCTATCGGTGTACGTCTCGTGCCATCCGTCCTTCGCCTGTTCCCTGATTTCCGGCAGGGTGTAGTATTCCTGCGCCAGCGCAAGCGTCGGCAGAAGGGAAAGCGCGGTCAGAAGCGCTGCAAACTGTTTTTTCATGTTCGCTTCCTCCTTATTTCACCTTGTCCCACGGGGATGAAGCCCTTGTAGCGCGCGTCGCCATACCCCTTATAGCTTTTATCAAAACGGTCGAGCATTTCGCCAGTTTGTGCATTGATCGTCATCATTCGAATTTGGGGTTCATGATAAGATTGATAGTCTTTTTAGGTTTATCAACATAGGCACACTCAATAATCAAGAAGGCACAAGGTAATAAGCAATCTGCATCATATCCAGAAAACTGTTCTACGTTTTCGATCGTAGGATCGGTATAAATGGAATATCCAAATCTCAAAGCGACTCACATTTTGAATGTATCCTTCTTTTATCTTACTCGATGCTTTGAATGACCTTTATCTAAGGAACATAGCGGAATATCATCAACAAAGGTTTTCCATCTTCTTCTAAGATCAGGTTCATATATGCTATACTCATTTTGGTTCTTCATGATAACATAATTGCCGGATTATACCACGGAGTTGGTGCTGCTTATATATGAATCTCCTGCGTTATTAAAAAATCGGCAAGTCCTCTTTTTTTCATATCTGACACTCATATTATAGAACGCAGGAACTAAAACCTTATTTGTTCCGGGATTTGATGCTGTATACTACGCTGAATTTTTAGGCATTTCATAAAGATAATCATAAACTGGCATTCCATGCTCTTTTTAAACTTTTCATTGCTAAATTGATACACTTCTTGTAGGGTAAGATCATTTTCATAATTTTCCCCATATGGTTCGTTCAAATTTCCCTTCATGTTTTTACCCATTCATATATATACGTTGACTTGCCACCTGCTTTTTTGCTTCCATGAGTCTGTCAACCGGATGATTTTCCAATTTGAATGCATTATCGTCCTGTAAATTTCCCGTATTTTCCCCAGCCGACCTTGAGCACTGGCGCAGTTTCTTCCCCGTACACCTCCACGTCGATATCCACAACCGTTTCCCGCCCGTATTTGTCGGTGTAGGTTTCGTGCCATCCGTCCTTTGCCTGTTCCCTGATTTCCGGCAGGGTGTAGTATTCCCTGCGCCAGCGCAAGCGTCGGCAGAAGGGAAAGCGCGGTCAGAAGCGCCGCAAACTGTTTTTTCATGTTCGTTTTCTCCTTATTTCACCTTGTCCCACGGAGGAAGCCCTTATAGCGCGCGTCGCCATACCCACGCTGGCTCTTATCCTTTGGATCGAGCATTTCGCCCGTCTGCGCATTGACAATCAACGTTTTATATTCCGGTGTGTTGCGAATGTCGTCGTTCAGCTCATCGTCGTTTCTGACCGCGATAGACAAACGCCTGTTTCGGATTATCCATGTAGATGCCGTGCACCACCCAAGACGGACGGCAGTTAGCAGGCCACATCGTAGATCGACGGCACGGAAAAATCGCCGTCGGGTCGTTATACAGCGCTAGCCAAATTCCACATCAAATACCTGTCGGAGATGCCCCTGCTCAATCTGCTGTTCAAGCGCCGAACGAACTGTCGTCCATGCGCAGAGCGGGATATCCTCCGCCAGCTTTTTCGGTTTCTCCAGCGCATCCACCGAAAGGACGTATTCATCCGCCGCCCGCATTCCGAAATACACCTGCGCGCAGAACTCCGGCCACGATTGTTTGTCGAAGGTACGCATGACGTGCGTGAGCACCGGTAAATCGTTCAGCTTCTGCATGAAAAACGCCATATTGCAGGCGGGCTGAACCACCTCGCCCGTGCTCTTATCGACACGGCAGCGCACGCTGAATTCGAGCGGCCTGTCCTCCACAAGCTGAATTCCCATTCTGCTGCGCCAGCAGCGCATACAGCCGCGTCGTCAAATCGCGAAGGGTGTTCCGCGCTCTGTATTCCGCGCCATACACCGTATCAAGCGCCAGCCGATCATAATAGTTGTGGCAGACGATCAGCGGCTTCTCGCTGCTCCTTCCGCACGAACACAAAATCCGCCGGATTTTGATGCCAGATGACGATTTGCCCATGCTCGTTCCGTCCATTCCGCGCCCGCGTCGAGCTTCTCCGGCTGAACCGCATACCACGCCGGTTTCGTCTTGAGCACGGGCGCTTTCTCCCCGCCGTACACCTCCACGTCGATATCCACAACCGTTTCCCGCCCATATTTGTCGGTGTAGGTTTCGTGCCACCCGCCCTTTGCCTGCTCCCTGATCTCCGGCAGGGTGTAGTATTCCTGCGCCGCGGCGAAATTCGGCGTCAGCGCCAGCAGCAGCGCGCCCGCGGCAAAAACCCGTTTCATCCTCATGTTCGTTTCCTCCGTCGGCCTCAGCCCTTTATCTGTATAGAGCGCCAGCGGGGCGAATCCTCGCGCATTTTTGAAAAAAATTTTCTGCTGTTTTGCCGCGTCCTTTCGCTATGAGCAAGAGGCGGCTCCACGCATCTGCGCAGAGCCGCCCCTGTTACGGTTCAATTTGAATTTGATATTCGGCGTTGATCGGGCTTCGCTCAATCGAGAGCGTCATTTTCTCCGGCCATTCCTCCGCAGGCGGCGTGATGGTGATGCCAAGGTGCGTGCCCGCCTCGTCAAACCCGAGGATGCCCACGGAATACGCCCACGTCAGTTCGCTTCCGTCCGCGCCATACACCGCGTAGTGGTTGGCAAATTCGCCGAAATAGGCCGCCTCGTCCACCCCTTCCAGCAGCAGCTCGATATAGCCGCTGATCGGCGGAGATTGGATTGCAGCACCCGCCGTCGGCCCCTCCAGCGTCTCGGCCACGCTCGCGTGGCGAATCATGCCCGCCGGAACAGCCGCCGGGATGGAGAACGCCACCTGTTCGCCGTTTTTGCAGCATCGGCAGACGGATATCCAGCGTCTTCGCATCCGCCAGCTCCGCGCGCCACACCAATAGATTGGTTTGCAGATAATAGAGCATCTGCCCCGGCGCGTCGCCCGGCACTTCCCACGCCTGATCGAAATCGACGTTCTGCCCGTTGACCAGCACATAGTCGCAAATCTGCGTTTCACCCGCGTCATAACCGGGCATTTCGTATCCGTTGGCGACGGTGGCGGCCAGATGCAGCTCACCGCTTTCTGTCCGTCAGGCTGTACACGATGCGCAGTTCCGCGCCGTCGTATACGGCCTCCCACGCGTCGATGATCGTCCGTTCAAGCTCGATGTGCGCAAGGGCCGTTGGTCATGCCGCTCCGCGCCATCCTCTGACTGACCATCGGCGAAAAGCCGAAATCCTCCGTAAATTGAGCACGCCGCGCCGCACCGTATAGCCACGCCGCCGACGGCCAGCGCCAGCAGCGCACAACAGCAGCAGCACGCCGCCCTGCGCCGGGAAATGCGCCGAGACGCGCGGGCTTCGCTGCGCGCGCCTGTGCCCCGCCGATGCGCACGAGCATCTGCCGCCCACATGCGATCCCTGTCCGCGTCGGATAGCCAACCGCGTCGCGGGAAATTATCGGTCACATTCGTCGATAAAGCGCGCAATCCATCTTCTCGCCGGGCAGGGACAGCTGCCCATCAGCGAACGATATCGTCATCCGTGAACGTGCCGTTTTCGATACGCTTTCGGTTTCTTCGCTCCACCCTGTCCCCTCCCTTCTACCGAAATCCATGGTTCCTCTCTTCTTTAGACGGTATGGCGCCGTTTCCTAACACAATCAGCAAAAAAAGATAGAAAAATTCGGATGCTCGCGCAGCCGCTAAACTTTGCAGTTCCGGCCGCATCCAGACGCAGAACAAATCAGCCCGTTTTCTGCGCGCCAGTTGCTGCGGCGTGCATCCGTTCACGGCGTAATCAATGAACAGCTCCGCCATGTCCGGCGAGCAGCCTGCGCGGATGGCCTGAACATGCGCAAACACGGCGGCGGTGGTTCCTCCGGGGCGCGGTCCGGCACGGACGCCCTCCGTCGTCATCCAGCGAGATATGCGTGTCTGCGCGCGGCGCGTCACCCGCCCCGCTCGGGATGCCGGAATTTCAGCGCAGCCATCAGCCAGCCGCCGATATTGGGATGCGTTTTCAGCGTCTCCCGCCGATCCCACAGCAGCAGGAAGATTTCCTGCACCATGTCATAGACGTATCCGGGTTTTCATCCGAATCCAGCAGGCGGCGGCGACGCGGAACAGCAAAATCCACGTTCTGCCGATAGACCTGTTCAAACCATGCGCGCTCCTCCCACGTCTGCCGCCCTCCACAAAATTCGTAAGCTTCTTTTTGATTATAACCCTTTTGGCGCGGGTTGTGAAGGGCAGGTTTTCGCTGAAAGCAGAGCGATTGCAGCTTTGGGCGCACACAAAGGGCTGTCATGCTTAAATGCTTGACAGCTCCTTTTATGCGTTCATCGGATGATTACGGGCTCAGTCTTCAAACGGGTACAGGAGATATCCCACAGCCCTCGTCCTCCATCCTTGCGTAGGGCACAAAGCGGAGGGACGCGCTGTTGATGCAGTATCGCACGCCGTTGGGGGATTCCGGATCGCCGGTAAAACACATGCCCGAGGTGAGAATCACCGGCGCGGCTTCTGACCTCCGTGCGGCGCATTTCCATAACTCAAATCCTCCAGTTCCACCACGGCGGGCGCTTCAATGGGCTTGGTAAAGGCAGGCCAGCCACAGCCGCTTTCAAACTTGTCCGTAGAGGAAAAGAGCGGTTCGCCGGTGACAACGTCCACATAGATCCCCTTCTCGAACTGATCCCGGGAGAATGCGTTGCTGAAGGGACGCTCTGTGCCGCTCTCCTGCGTGACGCGATACTGCTCCTGCGTCAGCTTGTCGCCCGGATGGCCTCCGCCGCGGGCTTTTGATAGTCGCCCGGATCAATGCGCGGCGGAGAACAGCTCCATCCGCCCTCGGAATATGGCAGTAGCCGCCCGGATTTTTCTCCAGATAATTCTGGTGGTATGCTTCGGCGGGATAGTAGTTTTTCAGCGGTCCGTCTCCACGGAGAAACCTTTCACGACGTCCCCGCTCGATTTCGGCGATGCGTTCCACCGTTTCCCTCGTGCTGTCGTTGGTGTAGTAAACGCCGGTCTGGTATTGACTTCCGATGTCGTTTCCCTGCCGGTTCTCCACCGTGGGGTCGATGACGTATGAAGTAAGCCAGCAGCAGCGCGTCAAGGCTCACCTGTTCCGGGGTCGTACTCCACCCGCACACGGTCTCCCGGAAGCCGGTATTCCCCTGCAGACGGTCTGGTAGTCGGCGTCCGCCTCGCAGGTTCCGTTGGCGTAGCCGCTCTCGGCGTCAAGAACGCCGGGAATGGACTGCATGAGCTGTTCCATGCCCCAAAGCAGCCGCCTGCCAAATAAATAACGTTTTCTGTTGTTATCCATATGTGCGCGCCTCGCCGGAGATAGGAGAGACGGCTGTTCGTTCATTTCCTTCTGTTCCGTTTTCCGCGGCGTGTTCTCCTGCCCGGCGGCACATCCGCTCTGGCAGCATCACGGCAAGCGGCCACCACGCTCCGATACATGGCGTTTTTCACTCCCCTTCTGGGGGATCATTCCGTCTGTCAGCCCTTGTCGGCGGCAACGGCCTGATCGATGAGCTTTTCAGCGTTTCCATGTTCTGCTCGATGTCAATGCCGCCGAGGCAGCGGTTCGCCCCGATTCGTCCGTTGGGTCAAGCTTTGACGGCCGTGGTCCAGGGCGCCATGATCCCCAACGCAAACGTTTCACGCTGTTTGTCAGTAGATGTTGCGGTATTTTCGCGCCGGTCATTTCGAATCTGCTTGGCAATTCAATGCCCTGCTCGTTGCCGCTGTCAGGGTTTCACGTTGATGCCGACGACCTCGCCGCCCTGCGATGATGCGCTCGTTCAGCCCGTTCAGGTCATCAGCTCCTGCACGCAGGAGCTTGCAGCCGTTAGACAAATTCACAACAGTGAACGCATTGTTGGCAAACAGGTTATCCACGTCGTTTCGTCGAGATCCTTTCCCTGTTTGCGGGGAAAGCGCCGTCCTGTTCCTCGTCGTTCATCTGATCTGCCGGGCTGTCGGCGGCAGAAAGCGCCGCGATCACTCCTCGATCTCCAGATCCGCGCGTCCGCCTTGAGGCGTCTATTCCTCGGCGGAGAACTGATCCTATCGCCTCCACGGCGCTCATCGCACGTCGCCGTAATTGCTGCTGGCATGTCGTCGTTCACGTTTTTTATCCATGGACATGAACACCTTTTCCCAAAAGAGCGCGTTGTTGGCAAAGGGATGTCGTTTTCAACTTTTCAAAAACTTTCTTTCTTTTCCTTCCATCATGTTTCATGTCGGAACTTTCTTCCATCTTTTTCTTCCATCTTCGCTTCCGTCTTCTCTTCCATCTCCGTGTTCATGGCGGACATTCGCCGCAGGCGTCATGGAGAAAGGTCGGCAGGCGATCATCAGCGCGATTACTCGATTCATTTTTCATTGTTTTGCTCCTTTTCTTTGTTTTCGTTTTTGAGATAGGTCACCAAAGCCAAATGTATATCAGTTGCGCGTCCGTCGGGCAGCCTTCATGCACATGCCGCAACGGATGCACTCCTCCATATGGTTGAAACGATGCAGCAGTGTCCGTCCATCTTGCAGGCCCTCGCGCAAGCGCCGCGGGATACGCACTTTCCCGTATCCACGCGCATCTGGAAAAGCGAGACCTTGTTTGCAGTACGCTAAATAGAACGCGCCAGCGGACACAGCCATTTGCAGAACGGGCGATACACGAACACGCTGGTCAGCACGACCGCCAGCAGCACGCCGGCCTTCCACGTGGTGAACAGCGCGCGCGGCGCGAATCCCGGCGTTGGTCAGGGACAGCGGGGAATCGCGCCCTCCAGCACGCCCTGCGGCAGAGATATTTGCAAAGAACGGATCGCCCATGCTGCCGAGCTGATTGGTCACAAGCATCGGCAGCAGAACCACCATCACCAGCAGAACGACGTATTTCAGATAGCGCAGCGGTTTTAATTTCTTCGTCGAAACCTTGGGCGAGGGAATCTTATGCAGCAGCTCCTGAAACCACCCGAAGGGCAGAGGAACCCGCAGATGAAGCGCGCCCCAACAGCACGCCGATCAGAATCAGGATGCCGGTGATATAGTAGGAAAATTTGAATTTCGACGAGCCGACGACCGCCTGAAACGCCGATGGGGGCACGCGCCCGCCGCGCCGGGACACGAATAGCAGTTCAGCCCGGCACGCAGACATATTTCCCCGCGCCCTGATGCGGCAGCGCCCTTTTTGAAATTCGGCAGGTGGATGGTTGGTCAGCAGCGCGGCGCATCCCTGTATCCATCCGCGAAAACCGGGCGAGAACATGCAGCTTTTTTTTTCTTATCAATGCCAACCGCACTCCATACACAGCCGAATGGCCTTCGAGAAAAACCGTTTGGGCTTCCCCGCCAAACGCCGAAGCCGATCATCAGCACCGCGGCCGCCAGCAAAACGCACTGGATCAGCCCCTTTTCTTTGTTTCATCGTTTTTCCTCTGTCGCGCTTTGATGAGACGAGTATACACCATGGGGGTTAAAATTTCCGCTAAGAAAAACTTTACACAAAACTTATCGCCATCTGTTATAATAAGGTCAAAACAGAAAGACGGAGGAACTCTATGCGCCTTTTAGTTGTGGAAGACGAGCAGTCCCTGCGCGGGGATCGCCAAAAGCTTCGGTTATCCGGGTACGAGGTGGACGCCTGCGAAGACGGCGAGGAAGCGCTCGATATTTTAGCGTCCGAGCAATACGATTTGATTCTGCTGGATCTGAACCTGCCCAAGGGTGGACGGCATGACCGTCCTGCGCACGCTTCGCCAAAAGCGACCTTGAAACCCGCGTGCTGATTCTCTCCCGCGCGCAGCGATTGCCCGAGGATAAGGTGGACGGGCTGGACGCCTGGAATAGGCGCAAACGACTATCTCTCAAGCCCCCTTCCATTTGGCGGAGCTTGAGGGCTTTGCGTTCGCAGCCCTGACCCGGCGGCAGTTCATCAGCGGGATATCTGTCTGCGCTGCGGGCGGCTTTCGCTGATAGCCGCGTCGCCTCCGTGACAGCCAGCCGCTCTCCCTGACGCGGAAGAGATGCGGCGCTGGTCGCATCGGGGGACTCGATCAGTCGGGAGGAATTGATGGAGCACGTCTGGGATGGGGTGTCGATTGCTTCAACAATTCCATCCGCGATGCACATTTCCGCCCTGCCGGAAGAAGCTGAGAGCGGCGCTGGGCTACGATCCCATCTGCAACCGCATCGGCGAAGGATATGAAATCAAAGGAGAATCGCGATGAAACGCCTGTCACTTCAATGGAGAATGACGCTCCTGACCGCCCTGCTGATCGCCTGCGCCTGCATCTGCCTGAATCTGCTGCTGTATCGTTCTAGGGCGCAACCGGCATGGATTCCCCTAGGCGGCTACATCATGCAATATCAGCCGGGCGACGTAGAGGGTCTGGCCATCGAAATTCCGGACGACCAGATTTTCGGATTTTCTCATCCATTTTTCGCAGGAGGTCTGCGACGCCAAGGCGCTTTACGGCTACAAGGGGCTGGATCATCACCTCCGTCGTGACCCTGCTCAGCGCGGCCATCGCCTACTTTGTCACCGGCAGCGCCCCCCCAGCCGCTTGGGCAGTTCTCCCGTCAGGCGGGAAAGATCAATCAGGACAGCATCGCAACCTCTTCGCCTTGACGAAACACCGTTCGGGGCCAGCAGCCGAGCGCCTCGTCAACCAGATGCTCGACCGTCTGGCACAGTCCTTGATTTGCAGCGCCAGTTTGCGGGAAACGCCGCCCACGAGCTGCGAACGCCGCTGGCCATCCTGCAAAACCAAGCTGGGAGCTGTTCGCCGAGGAGCACCCCGATATGGACGCCGAAACGGCCGAGGCTGAGTCGGCGCGCTGCTGGGCAGCTCGGCCGCCTGACGTCCTCGTGCGCACCCTGCTGAGATGAGCAATCTGCTCTCCGTTTCGGATCACATCGCGCTCGCGCCGCTGGCGGATGAGATTCTGGCGGATTTGACGCCGCTCGTGCACAGCAAACGGCGTTTCGCCCGCGCGAAATGCGACGACGTCTGCATCATCGGGAGCGACGCGCGCTGATTTACCGCTCCTGTTCAATCTGGTTGAAAACGGGCATCTACAACCGCCCCGGGGCTCCGTCACCGTCTCCATCCGCCAGGAGCCATGGCGGTTCTGCACGTCTCCGATACGGGGATGGGCATACCGCCGGAATACCGGGACAGCCGGCCGTTTTTCGGATTGATAAATCCAAGCCTACCAAGATGGGCGGTGGGGCTGCTTTGCGATCCGCGATTGCCGTTCTGACGGCGGCTCCGTGGCGGTGGAATCAGCTCCGACTGCGGAACGACCTTTAGGGGTCACGCCCTTGCCACGGAGCAGGATGGTTGACTTCATCAGCATTTTCCACATATATTGACATGCGGCAACGACAAAGCCACCGGTAACCGGTGGCTTTTTTGCCTTTTACTAATTCGCAGTTAAATCAACAGGCGCATGGGTTTTTGTTCGGCAAGCCAAGTGAAGTACGCTGGAGTTTTGAACGGAACAGGGGCAAGTCAACGAATGGTGCGCGGATTCTGCCCCAACAAAAGAATTATAACGCCCTTATGCACGGCGACCGTCTGACCTTTTAAGATCCGCCCAATGTTCCAATTATAGAATATACTGCGTATCAGGCTTGACAATCTGCTCAAAATGATGTCGCTTCGACCGCTGACCTGCCACATGCCCGTAATGCCCGGTTTCATCGCCATGCGGGCGCGCGGTGATGCAGCTCGTATTTATCCGTCCACCGTCGGCGGCCTCGTGCCACGACAATCATATCGCCCTTGAGCACGTTGAAAACTGCGGAAATTCGTCGAGACTCGTGTTGCCGGATGCCGTGCGCCGATGCCCACCGTTTTTCGTGCCGTCCGGGAATTTCGTTGCCGATGATGCGCGGGTCAAAATCCAGCTGAACATCAGGCCGTCCGAAACGCGGTTTTCCTTCATCAAATCCTTTGCGCTCGTCCGCGTCCAGATACATGCTGCTGGATTTTTAGAATTTGAATCGCCGCCCGTTCTGCCCGATGCGCTCCTGCGAATAGATGATCGGCTGGCGAAACGCACGATCGTGGGCCGACGATCAGGATGATGATTCCGGCACGCAGCCGATCCAGGCCGCCGACGATATCCATCAGCCGCGACCAGCGCCTGAAACGGCGTAATTCACCGTGCTGGTCAGCACCGTGTAATCGCCGATGTGCTCGACGAGCTGCTTCTGGCTCACGCCTCTCCTCAGCATGCTCGTGCACGACGACGCCCATCTCCTGGCACTGCGCAACGAGCTTTTCGCCGCCATCGCGTCCGCCTCGATGAACCTCGTCCACCCACCACTCGCGGCAGATGATGTACTCCGCCCGCGTCGCTCAGATTCGCCACCACCGGGTTTCCGTTCAGCGTCTCCCCCTGCGCGTCGCGATCCGGGAAGCACGAGCCGCCAAGTCAAACGCATCGTTTGCGGTTGTCAGCAGCATTGGGCTACCTCCGCCGCGCCTTTCCCCGGCGCGACAATCAACCCACGGCGCGCCTTTTCTCGTGCTTTATCCGCTTTTGCAGCGCTTCTTGTAGATCTGCCCGAAGCGCGCCCAAGACCATGTGCGGCGCCGATGTGCCGTAGAGAATGATTCGCGAATATGAATTGCTGATCTTGAGCGCGACCACAGTACGGTCGCCAGCAGCGAAAGAACAATCGCCGCATGCTCACACTCTCAAGCACTTTCCTGATACATTCCGCCTGAGCACGTTGCATCGTGTTGAACATCACGCGAACCGTGAAATCCAGCGGCATCAGCATAACAGCAGTTCTCGGTACAGCTCCGTCTGATAGCTGCCTCCAAGCTGGCTGAACCGCAAGCAAGCTGAATGCGGCAAAAGCGCAAGCGCAAGGCTGAGCATATCCAGAAAAAAAATAAAGTCAAGATGCTTCAGCCAACCCTTAACTCCCCGCTCGTACATACTCTTCCATTCGCTTTCTGTTTTTCTTTCTCAGCCGACCGCCACGAAGCCGATCTACGGGCAGCCCGTTAAAATCGCAGATTTCCAGCTCGCGACACCTGCGCTCTTCGTGACCCACGGCTGAATGTTCTTTCCGCGCCGTCCATCTTATCCGCAACGGCCTGAGCGTCCACCTCGAAGCGATCCGCAGACCTTGTATCCCCGCCTGCCGCCGCCGTCTTCATCGCGTCTGCGCAATCTGCGCATTGGCCAAGTCGCCGCTCAGAACGAGGCCGCTTACGCCTGTCGCGCTCAGCGCGGACATGGATACGCGCCGTCGTTGTACAGCGGCTTTTCGGCAAACAGCTTATCAGACCGCGCAGGTTCTTTTTCACTGCGCCTTCGGGCTCGACGCGCGCCAGCAGATGCAGGCCGTATCGCTCCTCCAGCTCGTCCGTATCCTTCACTGCCATCCAGCAGGAACGCCAGCACATACCAGCCGCCCGCCAGCACAAAGAACGCGAAACCGCCGAGCACCGCCCATTTGAGCATCTTGTTCTTCGGTTTCCAGTCATCCGTATAGACCTGCTCGTAATACGCGCCTTGTCGTCGTCGGTCAAATTCTTTTCAATGTTACTGAGGGTCGACAGATACGATGCCAACTGATTCGTGCCGTTTTGCCGCGCGGAAACCACGCCCCGTCATAGCCCGTCCGGCCGGTTTGGGTCATCGCTTCATAGGTCATCCGCCTTCGGCAGTCTGCGCAATCTGCGCGCAAACCGCCTGAACCTGCGCGTCGAGCACCGCCAGAATCTCTTCGCCGATCTCCTCGCTGGGCGCGGAAACCGAAATATAAATTCTGCCGTCGTTGCTGTTATCATCGCTCAGTTGGATGGCTCTTTTTCCGTTTCCGTAAACCAGACGCTCATCAGCTCCGAGAGGTAGCGCTGGCTGCACGTCAGGCCGGTCTTCTCCGCACCTGATCGTATACCTCCTGCTTCTGCACAAAATCGAGCCGATTGCAAAGGCCGATGCGGTTCAGATCGCTTTCCTGCGCGGCGACATAATAGCTCTTGTTCGCCATATAGACCCGCTTCCGGATTCATGTTCATATAGATGGATTCCGCCTGGCGCGTTATCTCGTCCTCATAGAACTGGTGATAGCTCACATATTGCTGAATCTGGTCGATGTTCAGATCGTCGATGTCCATCTGCGCCGGTTGTTTTCCCGTCTTTATTGCGCCGAACGCGCCGCCCAAAACAGCCCTCGCCACGCCGGCCAGCAGCAGAATCTTCCATTTTTGGAGGATATATCGCATCATTTGAACGAGATCAATCTCTTCCTCGTCGTTTCGCATCTTCTGTCTATACGTCGTCTGGTTCGTCATGCTTCTCTCCCCCGTTCTATTTCTGTTGTTTTTTATTACATCCGCAGCGCCTGTTTTCCGTGCGGTATGTTCGCCGGTCAGCGCGTCGCGGTTTTCCCACTTTTCAGTATGTTTAATATATCATCTGGACGCTTTCCCGTCAAGTCCGGCAACGCAGAAAAGCGGCGCTTTCCGTCGAAAACGCCGCTTTGTGTCAGCAGATTCCCAAATGCGCTCGGCGCGCGTAACCTCGTCCGCCGTCGGCGCGGGCACGCCGTCCAGCGGGTAGGCGTGCCAGCTTCTTCCACTTGGAAAGGCCGAGCGTGTGATACGGCAGAATTTCCACGCGCTCCACCGTCTTCAGCGTCCCGATGAACGCGGCCATCTGCCTGAGATCGTCCTCGCTGTCCGTCAGACCGGGCACGAGCACATGGCGAATCCACATCGGCTTGCCCATGTCGCTCAGCTTTCGCGCCATCGCAAGGATGTTCGCGTTGCCCGTTCCGGTCACGCGCCGGTGCAGCTTCTCGTCCATCGCCTTTGATGTCGAGCATCACCAGATCGGTGACGTCCATCAGCCGCTCAAACGCCCGCTGATCCGCCGCATCCGCCCGATAGGCTGCCCTGCTGTGTCCAGCGCGGTGTGCACGCCGCCTTTGGTGCGCCAGCTCGAACAGCGCCGTCATTAAATTCCATTTGAGCATCGGCTCGCCGCCGCTGACGGTGATGCCGCCGCGCTTCCGTCCTTGCCCCAGTATTTTTGTAGCGAAGCGCCGCTCAATCAGGGTTTCTGCATCCGTCGTCTCGGCGGCGGGGTTGCTATCTTCCACGAATCGGGGTTGTGGCGATTGGCAGCGCATCGCGCAGCCCAAAAAAGATCATAGCGCGCCGGAGGCAGTCCACAAGGCCCGAAGCCTTCGACGGAGTGCAACCCGTCCGATCGGCTTTACATGCGGTCGCGGGTGCGGGCAATGACGTCGAGCTGCTGCTCACGGGTGAGGTCGATAAACTTCACGGCGTAGCCAGAGACCGGATGGTGAAGTTGGCATATTCACTCCTTCCGCGCTCCATCGCGTCGATGAGCTCGGTAGCCAAACGTTGACGTTCAGGTGATGCGCGCCCTGCATGAAGTAGCCGTCCATCACCTGCAGCGAGGTTCTTGGCGCGCTCCTCGTCGCTGTGCCCCAGCGCGCCGGGGTTGATCGTCTGCGTGTTGG